>JAEEGL012642965.1_pt1 | contig 36156 bp, 27 predicted proteins | sample 9134231 | NCBI WGS metagenome assembly JAEEGL01 (sample SAMN16246548, study PRJNA631951) | gut metagenome | biome: gut microbiome; feature: rumen; material: fiber-attached | host: Bos | place: Iran: Karaj | collected 2018-10
CGCCCAAAGTGACAAAAACATCACCAAAATGATGGTAAGACAGCAGAAAACGCAATGACGGCAAGGCTGGTGCAAAAACGTGTCAAGGGCAAAGCCACATGCCTATCTATACAAGAAGAATTAAACGACAATCCCTAAATAGTATTTACCGCCGACAGATTGTTGCGAATGGACATGATGCACACATCTGCAGGTCGGAGGTAGGACTATACGGGACATCAGGCGAGAATATCTCAGTGATGGTTTGCATGAGTAGCTCATTGAATCGCTGGCTATATGGTTCCATATCCAAAATCTTCTCACGTCCAAAACAGAGCGTAGGGTCATAGTCATCGGCACCTATATGCTGAATAAAGAGTAGGGCAGGACTGACCTTGATGTCAGAAGGCAAATGTCTGAGATAAGAAGGTCTGTCGCTCCTGACAATGTCCGCATAGAGCAGAGTCTGCAGATAGTAGTCGGAATGTTCGTGTATGTTCTTCGGCTCGAAGATAGCGTCAACATCAGGAAGTGCTTTCAGTTGATGGGCACCAGTCTTGTAGTCAACCACACGAATCCGCTCGTTGGATGTTCCTTCGTCAATGAGATCTAAACGGTCGATGCGTCCGCCGATTCTTAGCTTTTTGTTGCTCGCATTTGGGGTGGGGCTATCTGCTGATGGCAAATTGCTAATGGTAAATTCCCGTTTGACATCGCATTCCAGACCGAGAATACGGAAGGGCGCCTGACGGAGGTCATAGACAATAAGCTGTCGCAGGTATTGGATGATGACTTCGCGCTGAATGATGTACAAACCGCTTTGTGGCAAGTATGGCATCTCAGTGTGGAAAGCTTCGTCGACGGCTCGTTCCAGTTCCTGTTTATTGCGTAAAATGTGTTGTAGAATTGTTTTGTCGACATATTGCGGCAGACGGTGATAGAGCAGGTCGGCAGCACGATGAAACACGGTGCCGAACATACGGTTGTCAAGTTCCAACTCGTCATCAGGCACGTCTGGTTCCTTCAGTTCGCTCACGTAGCGATAGAAATAGTGCAGTGGACAACGCAGCCAGGTATTGATAGCCGTTGGCGAAAGATAGGTGGTTTGACGTATGAAGTCTGATGTAAGATATTTGTCAATAGACTCGGGATTCCAACGGACGGACTGCTGACCACTGGTAAGGGCAAAGTGACTGATTGGGTGAGGATATTCAACCATGAGTTGGAGCATAAAACGGCTCATCTCGCCACGTTGACTGCCTTCTGTAGAATTATTATAGAGAATGGTGACATCCGAAGCTCGCTGAAGGAGGCGGTGGAAGTAGTAGGAATAGATACCCACCTTGTTTTCGACCGTTGTCAGTTCGTAGGCTTGACGGATGCTGTGTGGAATGAATGAACTGTCATTGACGCTGCGTGGCATCATGCCCTCGCCACAGGATAACAGCAGCACGTGATCGAAGTCCAAATTGCGCGTCTCCAGCACTCCCATAACTTGCAAACCTTCAGCGGGCTCGCCGTGAAAGGGAATAGAAGTCGTCTGGATGAGTTGGGCAACGAGGCGTTGCAGGGTGTTCGTCGTAACATTGAGGATGCCTTGAGCTATAAGGTCGTCGAGGCGGTTGATGAGTGTGTAGGCACGGAAGATAGACTCTTGGAACAACGGATCAGACCCATGTTCTTCCTTTCCCTTCTGGGCAATTTCCCTCAATACGGTCGCCAATGGTGCTTCGTGCGTGTCAATATACTTTGTGTAGGGATGCCGATGAAGCGTACGCATAAGGCGAGGGGTCGAACCCTGCAATTGGATGTCGAACCACAGTTGGATAAAGGAGGCAACGGGCGTCTGAGAAAGGGGGTAGCCCGTGGTGACGTTCACCTTTTCGACTTGCGGCGGAAGGCTATGGATGACCGTAGGCAGAAGGCCTTCGTTACATAGGACGATAGCCGTTCGGCGACCAGCCTTCAGTCGATCATCCTGCTGAAGCCAGGTGCTGACGTAGCGAGCTTGGATGTTCTCTGTCGGTGCTGAAATGAAACTGATGTTTTTCTCGCGGTGGAAGTTGTCGTAGACGTCTGTGCACTCTGTGTCGAGCTCGTTGGGGAACTCTTTGAGGTAGGACGAAATGTAACGTCCGGCCTCATGATCATAAGTCATGTAAAAATGGTCGAAATCCCAATAAAAACGAGCCTTTCCTTCCTTTTGAAGCAAAGAGAAGAGGCACTGCTCAACCTTCTGCAGGAGATTGAAACCAACAAAGTAATAACAATCATAGGGAAAGACTTCAGAGTTTGCTACTGAGTGGCTGTCATTCGTCAATGAGTCGACGACCTGTCGATAGAGCATGCCTTCATAAGCGATACCTTGTGACTGAAGTCTTTGGTGGAAGTCGTGATAGATATCTGACATACGGCTCCACAAATGGAGAAAGCGCTCCTTGAGTTGAGTGGGGTGATTGTCGTTAAAGTTACTGAAGAAACGTTTTAGCATATCGCACTGTTCTTCAGTCAGGTATGACTGGTCATCGAGTTCGTGTATGTCACGAAGATTAGCCAATACGCGGTCGGCTTCGGCCATATTTTTATCTATGTCGTCAAAGTCACTGAGTAATAGTTGGCCCCATCCGTAAAACTTGTCGAGGGTCTCGTCGGAACCGGTGACAGCACAGAACGATTGATGCAACAGACATATCGCGTGAATGGGGTCGGCAACACGTAGGTTGCTATGCTGACGGAATAAGTCGCTGATGGTGATGTAGGCTGGACTCCAAATAGGACCGTCAGCCTGTTTGGCAAGATATTCGTTCATGAATAGCGAGGCTCGCTTATTAGGAAATACTATCGCAATACGCGACTGATTTGTACCAGTTTTGCGGATGATGTCCTCTGCTACATATTCTAGAAAACTCTTCATATTTTAACCTCCACGATCTTATTTGAATATACAAACCATAACCAACCACGAACCTGTGGCATTCCCATTTTACAGAGTAGTTGCATATACTCCTGTACCTGCGGCTCATAATCGGGGTGGGGACGACCAAATTTGAAGTCGACGACGTGGGTCTCCCTTCCGTCTGTCATGACTCGGTCAGGACGTCGCTCAACGAGACGCCCTTCGTCATCAATGCGCAAAATACTACATTCGTTGTACAATTGCCAGCGTGGCGAGAACCAGTCGGCAATACGAGGAGACTCCAGTCGTTTACGCAATAAGGTGATAATTTTTTCACGTGAGAGTTCGTCATCGTACAAAATGCCCTCACTTTGCAATCGACTTAGTTCCTGATTGATGTCAGCTGTGGTGCGAATGCGGCTGAATACTTCATGAAGCACGCTACCCAACTTGATGTAACTCATCTCTGAGTGCTCGTCCTCACCTTCTACAAAGTCGCGGCTACGGTTGCTCTGACGAAATTCCAAGGGTGTCGCAAACGTTTCGATATTCACTTGTATCGGACGAACGGATTGGAGAAAGACGTTTTGGCTTTTGTTTGTTTCTTTCAGGTTGTCTGACAGGGACAGCGTGCCGAATTTGAATCGGATAGAACTCGTCTCATCTTCAATTCCTTCGAGCTCAGCCTCTTCGAGTTTCAGTTCAGGTAACACCGTCTCAATGAGTTGTGCACGCGTGTTCTTGGCAGCCCGACGACCAATGACGAACAGATTGTGCGAAGCTCGTGTGAAAGCCACGTAGAGCAGATTCAGGTTGTCGACTACGTTCTGCAAGTGTTCGTCCAAATAGTCATGCTCGTAAATGGTACCGCGCATCTGTTTCTCGCCATAGTCAACAGGAGCCAATGGCAAAGCAGAGAATGGTTCCTCATGCGGTTGGCACCACAATACGTCGGGCATTTCCATACGCCAGTCGACATAGGGTAGGATGACGTTATCGAATTCCAAGCCTTTACTTTTATGAATGGTCAGAATGCGTATGCCGTCGGTTTCTGTACTCTGAATGGTCTTCGCTCCAATCGTCTCGTCCCACTCGCGGATAAACGCGTCGATGTCAGTACCATTGTCTTGACAGAATTGTGCCAAGTTGTCAAAGAAAGCGCAAACGTAGCCGCTTTCGTCTGTCAGCGTCTGGAGTTGGAAGATGGTAAACAGGCGCTCAGCTAACTCGTAGAGCGACATTTGTAGCAGTTCGTCAGTATGCTTACTGAAAGCCTCGGGTAGGAGCGTGGTGAGCGGCGTGTCGCGGTAGAAAAGGTGGGCATCATCGGTCGGCTGACGCAAAACCGCACGATGATATAATTTGACGATGTTTGCTTGCGCCAGCATGTCATCAGGATGAGTAAGCAAATGGAGAGCTTGTATAATGAGTGTGCAGGCGGCAGAGGCATCGAGCCTGAATGCCTCATCGCTAACAATGCGTACATCGGGCTGTTGAAGGGCGAAATGGTCAGCAATGGCGGGAATCATACGGTTACTACGCACGAGGATGGCTATTTGTCGTTGGGCAATACCTTTGTCAGTAAGCATTCTGACTGTATAAGTCAGCTGTGTCAACACCTGCTGTTGATAGTCGTCACGAGGCAGGAGGGTAATGCTCACTAGCCCCTGCGATGGTTTGTCATCTGGTACTTGCTGTTCTACGTCGGCATAAGCATTTCGCAGCTGTTCGGCACCAATAGGATATTCTTCGCGTTGAATCTCGTACTCCTGTCGGGCAGTTTCCTTGAAAAATGCATTGTTGAACGTAATGACACCACGCGAAGAACGGTAGTTTGTATTTAGATTACGAATCTCCAGTTGTTGCTGATTGTTTGGGAACTCACGATCGATGGCATTCAGCAATCGCCAGTCGCCTGAGCGCCAGCGGTAGATACTCTGTTTGACATCGCCAACGATGAGGTTTTCCGTATCAATGTGGCTCATGCACTCTTCCAATAGCACTTTGAAGTTTTTCCATTGGACGGTACTTGTGTCCTGAAATTCGTCAATCATGATATGTTCCAGACGTGCACCAATTTTCTCAAAGATAAATGGCGAGTCGCTATCTTGAATCAGAGAATGAAGCAACTGCTGGGTATCGCTAAGCAGAAAGCGGTTGGATTCTTCGTTGAGTTGGCGTACTTTTTGTTCGATGCTGCCAAGAAGACGGAGTTGGTTGAGGTGACGCATAGTGAGGTCAGCCGACTTATAAAGCCGCCACTGGCGCGTTCGCTCGTCAATGGCACGACGCAGAAGAGGTTGCAGAACACTGTCAGCAGTCATTATGATGGCCTCACGACGCTGATGAGTTTTTGTGCACCACTTGGAAGCATCCTCAGCACATTCTGCGACGCGCTTGCCAACGATACTCTCGTCGAAAATGCCTGCCTGCAGTTTGAGAAAGAATCCGGCTACGCCTGAACGACCATTAGATAAATCTCCAATGGTCAGGCTTTCGGCTGCCAACGTTTCGAAGAATTCATTGCCAATGGCCTTCATGCGTTCCATTGCGTCCTGACGAATTTCACGCATCTGTTTAGTATAGCCCTCGAAGAAGTGCTCATTGTTCATCTTGGTCTGGAGTATGCCGCTTTGTTCCTTGTAGTAGTCGCGGAAGATGGTACGTCCGAACTGCTTTACCTTTCCAATAATGTTCCACGACTGGTTGTCGCTGATGTTTTCCATGATATACTTCAGAATCCATTGCAACATCACATCCGTATGGGTAAGGTTATCAATTAGACTGTCTACAGCCTGTTCCTCAACCTGAACATCATTCAGGCCAATACGTAAATTAGCTGTGAGATCGAGTTCACGCGCCAAATTGCGTAACACGCTCTGAAAGAACGTATCTATGGTTTCTATGCGGAAGTAGTTGTAGTTGTGAAGTAACAAGTGAAGGGCTTTACCTGCCTGTTTGCATACATGGTCTTTCGACAGCCCCGTCTTACTAATAATATGTTTCAGATAGTTGTTAGAATCAGGTAGTTGATGGCTGATGCCGTATAGCTGACTAACTATTCGCATTTTCATCTCTTCCGTTGCCTTATTGGTAAAGGTAACAGCCAGAATGGTACGATAACTATACGGATTCTGAACTAACAGTTTAATATACTCCGTGGCTAGTGTAAAGGTCTTTCCTGAACCTGCACTGGCCTTATAAACGACGAGTGGTTTTACCATCTTTTGAATAATTCTATTGTAAACTTACAACCAAAACCTTGGAACTTATGATTGAGTAAACTTCCAAAAATACCCGCAGAGAAATAACGGTTGGTAAAGCCATAGCCCACTTCGCTATAGAGATGCGTATGTTGTATGCTGAGCATGCTCACATAAATCATTTCTGTTTCAACAAAATGTCCGATTAACGGTGTCCATCCCAATGCCAACAAAGGTGATTCTAATGACAAATGGCCTCGCAGGTAGTAGTCGGATTCATTATACCAACGACTGTCGAGCAGTTGGAACTGCCCCGTCCATTCATCTTCCCAACCAGTAGGCAGATTGTTATCACGGAAGTTGGCATAGTCAACAAAATACTCCGTACTGCGATTGGTATATAAACCAGCACCTGTACGCCAGTTGAGTAGTCGTAAGCTGCTAAGTTTGATTTTCTGGGAAGCATCAAACTCCCAACGTTCATATTTAAGGTTGGACTTGAAAACATTCAAGAAGCTACGCTCATAGTTTGCCGTCAGCATAGGTCCTTTTTTCCAAGGCATGAGGCGTATGGTCATCATAGGGGCAAAACTCCGATATTCTTCAGGTAAATTGAGCTGACGCATTAATTCACGATTGGAAGAACGACGACGGTGGTAAACGATACCATTTGTTATCTCAAGCCAGTCGAAGGCAGCAATATTATTTATAAGTTGGAAGTTTTCGTCTTTAAAGTCTGGTACTTTAAATTCTGCTCCCATACGTTCCTTTATATCGTCAATTAAGGCACCGCTGGAAATTCTGTTACCATTAGCCCAACTTAATTCTACATATCCATGACGCTTGGGATTATAGTTCATACGAAGTGGTGCGGTATAGTAGAACTGCTGTTGTTTGAAATTATAGCCGAAATTTGGATTAAAGGTTAGGTAGCGATGACTGTTCCAAGTATATTGTAAACCAAACTTCAACCTATAACTAAATCCACGACTCTTGCTATATCCAAAATACAGAGGATTGAGAATAGGTGATATATTCATGGAGAAGGCACCTGCATTAGTATGAGTGCTATTGACGAGATTATCACCAATAACATCCCACAATATTTCCTTCATTTTATTGTTCTTCTTAATAGCTGTCGTATCACTCGCAACGCTATCTGAATGCTGTCTAAGACTATCATGACGCTGATAGATTTTCTCATCTTTCCCCTTAAGTGAAATAGGTCGCAACGAATCCATCAATTCACGGTTGTCCTGCTCATCTAGAGAATCGGGCAAAGTTATAGGACAATTATATATAGCAGTAAACGTTGACAACACTTTATTGCCTAAGAAGTTGAACTTGGCATCGATTGTGCTTCTTTCAGGTAACATCTGATGGCCTTTGCTTTGATTCATTACAGTGTTCACCTTGAATGAGATCATGTCAAATTCACCTTCATAGAACGTTGACAAAACCTGTCCTGTTTGTGTATCAACCACAGCATGACCTTTGACAAGTTGAGTATTGTTTATACGTGGCCTGAAACGGACTATGGATTGATTTCCCATAGTCCTTAATACTCGATATTTATAGAAAAAACGATTAGACCGATGAAATGGCGACAAAATACTTTCAGAATATATTGAAATATCGTAGAGACTTGGTGTAATATAATGAACTAGAGCAGACATGGTAAATCTGTTTCTCGGAATAGTACCACAAACGACCTGTCGACGTAAATCATAATCACTTGGTGTCCTATATTTAATTCTACAATATGATTCACTGATATAATTTCGTTCACCTTTGGCAATAGTGTACATTGTGGGTACAAGGAAAAGGGTGGGGTTTCGTCGTTGTGATTCAATTGTATATCTCAGATACAAGTTCTGCTCAATGCCATTAACAGATTCAGAGTATTTGCTACTGAAATCCCATATCTTAGTGATTAACAATGAGTCTGACGTTCGGCTAGCAAAACAAATGCCGGGCATGAAAATCATCACGTCCAGCATCAGTAAACAATATATGATACGTAACTTCAATTTCACGACCCCAAAAGTACAAATATTTTTTGAGGTTACAAAATTTTAGCCTAAATATTTCATCAAAATACGTGCATTTCCTGAGTCACGAAGCTTGGCAATACTTTTTTCACGAATTTGGCGGACACGTTCACGTGTCAGTCCTAACTGATCGCCAATCTCTTCAAGACCCTTCTCATGACAACCAATACCAAAGCATTCACGGATGATGGTAATCTCACGGTCTTTTAATACTTTTTGCAAAACATTGTTTAATTCCAGTGCCATCGATTCGTGATCAACCTGACGGTCGGTACGTGAGTCATCACCAGATGCCATTACGTCGAGCATACAGTTATCCTCACCATCCTGGAACGGTGCATCAATTGATACATGATGGCTGTCTGCCTGCATGGATTGAGCTATTTTCTCTTCATCCATGTTTGTAGCATCACTCAATTCTGCGACAGAAGGATGACGCTGGAACTCCTGCTCGAAGCGATTGATTTCATGACTAATCTTATTGAGTGAGCCCACTTGATTAAGTGGTAGACGCACAATACGACTTTGCTCTGCAATAGCTTGTAGAATACTTTGGCGAATCCACCAAACAGCGTATGAAATGAATTTGAAACCTCGTGTTTCATCAAACTTTTGTGCGGCCTTAATCAGACCAATGTTACCCTCGTCAATCAAATCTGTCAGCGTCAATCCTTGATGCTGATACTGCTTTGCTACTGATACTACAAATCGCAAGTTTGCTGTTACTAACTTATCCTTGGCGCGCTCGCCTTCAGGACCACCTTTACGTATCTTCTGGGCAAGCTCGATTTCCTCATCGATACTAATCAATGGGGCACGTCCAATTTCCACAAGATACTTATCCAGTGCTTCACTCGAACGATTCGTAATACTCTTCTGAATCTTTAATTGTCTCATCTTATCCTTTTGTAATTGTCTCTAACTGCTTGAATTTCAAGTATGTGTATCATTAATACCTTTAAAAGCGGTGCAAAGTTACGAAAAATTTCTATTCGTTGTTCTCTTGACAACAAGTTTTTTCTATTAAAAAATATTAATTATTCTTTTTTACCTTATTATTCTTGTTCTTATTCTGTCTTTGTTTACCCTGATTTTTGTTACCACGATGCCGGCCACCTCTTCCACGACTACTCTTTCGTGGAGATAATTTTTGATATATGGGTGCTTCTCCCAAACCCTCTGGCAAAGGATTCTTTTGAATGTCACGTTCCAAAAAGCGTTCTATGTCAGAAAAACTGCGCATGTCCTTATCAGATACGAAGGTAATAGCGACACCGTCTCGCTGGGCACGTGCCGTACGACCAATACGATGTACATAGTCTTCTGCATCGTGAGGCACATCATAATTGATGACCATGAGAATATCATCGATGTCAATGCCGCGTGCCACAATATCTGTAGCCACCAGTACTGACACTTGACCAGTTTTGAAACGATACATGACATCATCACGCTCGGCTTGCGATAAATCGGAGTGCATTGGTGCACAATTAATCTTCATGTGTTTTAACTCACGCGTGATATCTTTTACCTTTTCTTTTTTACCTGAGAAGATAATGACACGTTCCAGTTCCCCTGCTTTGAACAGCGAACGGATAATTCCTAACTTTTGCGGTTCATAGCAGAGATATGCTGACTGTTGAATCTTCTCTGCTGGTTTGGATACTGCAATCTTTACTTCTACTGGATTATTTAATAATGTTCGCGCAAGCTGCTGTATCTTCTGAGGCATTGTTGCCGAAAACATGATGGTCTGATGATCTTCAGGCAACATCTTGGCTATTTGCAATATATCGTCAGAGAACCCCATGTCGAGCATACGATCTGCTTCGTCGAGAACGAAGAAGGACAGATGACTTAAATCAACATGCCCCATGCGGATATGCGATAGCAGGCGTCCTGGGGTGGCAATAATAACGTCAGCTCCCATCTTCAATCCCTTCGTTTCGACATCGAAGCGGTTACCATCATTACCGCCATATACAGCTACAGACGATATGCCATCTAGATAGTAGCCAAAACCTTGCATTGCCTGGTCTATTTGTTGAGCTAATTCTCGTGTTGGCGACATAACGATACAATTGATGGCATCTTTCGGGTAACCACCATCGTCTAGCATTGAAAGGATTGGTAATAGATAAGCTGCAGTTTTACCAGTACCAGTCTGAGCGACACCTATAAGATCTCTTCCATCCAAAATCTCTGGAATACATTTCTCTTGTATTGGCGTCATTTCCTCGAAGTGCATATCATAGAGTGCATCAAGGATGTTATCATTCAAATATGTTTCTTCAAAAGTCACTTTATTATCCTTTATTAATCTTTTACCTTCATTACTTAATTCGGTGCTTGCCTATAGCAGAAATAGGCAATAAAACTATATAGTATATTCGGAATCCAAGCAGCCAACATTGGTGGAGTATTGGCATTGATAGCAAATGTAGCACTTATCGTTTCTAACAAGATGTATGTAAACGAGAGTGCCAATCCGATACCAAGATACAATCCCATTCCCCCTTTTCGCTTCCTCGAAGACAACGAAACGCCAATAATTGTAAGAATGAACGAGGCGAAACTTGAGGCTATTCGCTTGTGGTATTCTACTTCATATTGCACAACATTTGATGAACCGCGCTGTTGCTGTTTTGAGATGTATCGCAATAATTCTGGTGATGTAAATGTTTCCTGTTGACCTCTAGAGAACACCAAATCCATTGGTTCCATTTGTATCAGTGTGTCAATCTCGTTACCAGATGTTATTTGCTCTCTCATTCCTTTCAATGTCCTAATTTTGTAATTACGTGCTTTCCAGTGATAGCGTTCTTCAGCAATAGTGTCATACTGAACGACGCTGGCGTTCATCTGACTAACCATCTTTTTGTTTTCAAACTTATAAAGCGCAAAGCCATATCCAGTCTTCCTTATATCATCATATTGTGACAAATAAGCAACAACGCCTTTGTCTACCATCAATTGAATGTTTGAAGCAGAGGTGTTCTTAGTATTGTTCTTGTAGAGTGACTCAAAATCGTGACGTACTACTGTTCCTTTTGGGATGATATAAGCTCCCAAATAAAAATTAAGCAGAGCAATAATAGCTGCAGAGATGAGGTATGGTCGTAACAATCGTTTGAAACTCATTCCGCATGCTAACATGGCAATTATTTCAGAATTACCGGCCAACTTCGATGTAAAGAATATGACGGCAATAAAGACGAACAAAGGCGAGAACAGATTTGCAAAATAGGGTACAAAATTTGCGTAATAGTCGAAAACGATGGCACGTAACGGTGCATGGTAATTAGTAAATTTGGCCAAGTTCTCATTGACATCGAATACAATGGAAATACTAATAATCAGCAGAATGGAGTAAATATACGTACCAATAAATTTGTAGATGATATATCTGTCCATCCTCTTTACATAGCGTATGGGATTCAATTTCTTTAAAGGAGCCAACTTGTACCAAGGCAGTTGACGCAACCATATGATGAGTGGAAGTAGTAACGACATAAGGCGTCGCCATTGTTGGCGTAACATCCATACGATATGTTTCAGTTGTCTCATATTCATCTTCTACGTCCTAAATTGTCAATCACTGAGCGCTTCCATTGTGTAAAATCGCCTTGTTCGATATGCATACGGGCATCTGTCACCAGTCGTAGGTAGAAAGCCAGATTGTGTATAGAGGCAATCTGCATCGCTAACAGTTCCTGAGCCTTAAACAGGTGATGCAGGTAAGCTTTAGAGTGGATGCGGTCTATTTCGCAACCATCTGGGTCTATCGGCGAGAAGTCGTCCTGCCACTTCTGGTTGCGCATATTCATTGTCCCCTCGTATGTGAAGAGCATGGCATTGCGACCATTGCGGGTAGGCATGACGCAGTCAAACATATCGACACCGCGCTCAATACCCTCTAAAATGTTCTGAGGCGTACCCACGCCCATCAGGTAGCGTGGACGGTCTTTGGGAAGGATATCATTTACCACTTCAATCATATCGTACATCACCTCTGTGGGTTCACCTACAGCCAGTCCACCTATTGATGCGCCACCACCATCGTTCAACTTGCCCAACATATCGCAGACATGCTTCGCTGCATCTTGACGCAAATCCTTGTATGTACAGCCCTGTACAATTGGAAATAGCGTCTGGTTGTAACCATAGAGTGGCTCTGTCTCATTGAATCGCTTTACACATCGCTCCAGCCAGCGCTGAGTCAGTCGCAGACTCTTCTCAGCATATTGGTAATCGCTCTGTCCTGGAGGACACTCGTCGAATGCCATCATGATGTCGGCACCGATGATACGCTGTGTATCCATCACGTTCTCTGGCGTGAAGATATGCTTCGAACCGTCGATATGGCTACGGAACTCACAACCTTCTTCACGCAATTTCCTGATACCAGTCAGCGAGAATACCTGGAATCCTCCCGAGTCTGTCAAGATAGGGCGCTCCCATGTATTAAAATTATGCAGGCCACCCGCCTTGTGCAGAATATCGAGACCTGGTCGCAGGTAGAGGTGATAGGTGTTGCCAAGAATAATTTGAGCCTTTACCTGTTCGCGCAATTCAGAAAAGTGCACCCCCTTCACGCTACCCACTGTGCCAACAGGCATAAAGATAGGTGTTTTGATTGTTCCGTGGTCTGTGGTTATCAGTCCTGCACGGGCACTGCTATAGGGGTCATTATGTTGTACTTCGAACTTCATGCTTCTTTCGTGATAACGTTGTAACGATATTACGACTCTTTTTTCTCTTCTTCAGAAATGGTGAAGTCTGTAGGATGCTCTACCAGTTCATCAGTTAGTGCAAACTTCCACACATCCTGCACATTTTCAACATAATGGAACTGTACCCCCTTCAGATACATCTCAGGAATCTCATTGATATCCTTTTCATTCTCCTGACACATCACGATATCAGTGATACCAGCACGCTTGGCTGCCAGGATTTTCTCCTTGATACCACCTACAGGTAACACCTTTCCACGCAGGGTAATCTCGCCTGTCATGGCGGTATTCTTGCGAACCTTACGCTGGGTTAGAGCTGAAGCGATACTTGTCGCAATAGTGATACCCGCAGAAGGCCCGTCCTTAGGTGTAGCACCCTCTGGCACGTGGATATGGATGTTCCATTGGTCAAAAATGCGGTAGTCAATACCCAGCACGTCGACATGTGCCTTAACATATTCCAAAGCAATGACTGCCGACTCCTTCATGACATCGCCAAGATTACCTGTCAGCGTGAGCTTCGAGCCTTTGCCTTTCGATAATGAGGTCTCAATAAACAGTATCTCGCCGCCAACACTGGTCCAAGCCAATCCTGTTACCACACCAGCATAGCTATTGCCTTGATAGATATCGCGATAGAAGGGTGGCTTACCCAGCAGGTCTTCAATCTCCGTAGGTGTAATCTTTTCGTAGGGCAGTTCACCAGCTTCGGCTTTCTTGAAGGCCAACTTGCGCAGGGCTTTGTTCACCTGTTTCTCCAGTTGGCGTACACCGCTCTCACGGGTGTATTGCTCGATAATTTTCTCGATAGCAGGCTTGTTGAACGTCAGCTTTTTGTCGTTCAAACCTGTATTCTCCTTTTCCTTGGGAATGAGGTGACGCTTGGCAATCTCGTACTTTTCTTCAGTGATATAGCCACTGACCTCGATGATTTCCATACGGTCGAGCAACGGACGTGGTATCGTCCCCAAATTATTGGCAGTAGCGATGAACATCACTTTTGACAAATCGTAGTCTACATCCAGATAGTTGTCGTGGAAAGCACCGTTCTGCTCTGGGTCTAATACTTCGAGCAGTGCCGATGCAGGGTCACCATTATGTGTATTCTGTGTCACCTTGTCAATCTCGTCCAGTATGAAGACGGGGTTCGACGAGCCTGCCTTTTGGATGTTTTTGATGATGCGTCCAGGCATAGCACCAACGTAAGTACGACGATGTCCGCGAATCTCAGCCTCGTCGTGCAGACCGCCCAGTGATACACGGACATACTTACGCTTCAAAGCATCAGCAATAGACTTGCCTAATGAGGTCTTACCGACACCTGGAGGTCCATAAAGACAAAGGATGGGCGACTTTAGGTCACCACGTAGTGAGAGTACAGCAATATACTCAAGAATGCGTTCCTTCACCTTCTCCATGCCATAGTGGTCACGATCCAAAATCTTTTGTGCACGTTTCAGGTCCATATCGTCCTTGGTATATTCGTTCCAAGGCAAGTTGACCAGTGTCTGCAGATAAGTGAGCTGCACGTTGAAATCAGGAGAGTTCTGGTTCACCTGATCCAATTTTTCCACTTCCTTATAGAAATATTTCTCGATATCTTCAGGCCAATGCTTCTTACGTGCCTTCTCCAGCAAGTCCTTCTTCTCAGGCGTACTTTCGTTGCCCATTTCAGCCTGCAGGTTCTTGATCTGCTGTTGCAGGAAGTAGTTACGCTGCTGTTCGTCAATGTCATCACGCGTTTTGTTGCGGATGTCAAGTTTCAGCGTCTGCAGGTTGATTTCGCGATTGATGATACGTAGCACGCTGAACAAGCGCTCTTTCAACGAGTCAAAACTCAACAGGGCAATCTTCTCCTTCATGCTGAACGGCATATTCGAGCAAATAAAGTTCAGTGCCATAATGTTGTTCGTTACATTCTTGATGGCAAACTGTGCCTCTTCGGGTATCTCGTCGCTCATCTGAATATACTCTGATGTCTGTTGGCGCAAGTCCTCGATAGCTGTTTTGAACTCCATGTCGCGTCTGTCGGGCTCATCCTCTGGCGCTTCCATCACATGTCCCATCAGATAGGGCTTGTATTTGGTCAAATCTAAAAGACGGAAGCGAGACATACCCTGCACAATAGCAGTAATATTGCCATTAGGCAGCGTCAGTGTCTTCAATACTTTGGCCGATACGCCCATATCGTATAAGTCACTGCGAATAGGAGAATCCACCTCTGCATCGCGTTGACTGACCACACCAATTATCTCTCCCGACTTCTCGGCTTTGCGAATGAGTGACATACTCGTCTCGCGACCTATCAGAATGGGAGACACTACCCCTGGAAATAATACCAGATTCCTCACAGCCAAAATAGGCATTTCATCGGGTAGTTTCATACTTGTCAGGTCGCTATAATCGCCCTCAACATCGGCAATCATCGAGAACGGCCTGTTCTTGTTATCCATATACATTGCTATATTATCTTTCATTTTTGCGCATTTTGGCTGCAAAGGTACTACTTTTTTTCGAAATTATGCACTAATGATAAGATATTTTAATATCTTTGCAGCATGTTTCAGTTTAAACAATTCACGATTGAGCAGGACAAATGTGCCATGAAGGTGGGTACCGACGGAGTTCTGTTAGGTGCTTGGGCCAAAGGTGGTTCAAGGGTTTTGGACGTAGGTACAGGTACTGGCATCATTGCTTTGATGATGGCTCAACGCTATGTTAAAGCTGATGTTATGGCGATAGATATCGATGAGGGTGCTGTACGTCAGGCTACGTCCAACGTCAGTGCTTCGCCTTTTGCCAGTCGTATCCAAGTGGCACAGATGAAACTACAGGATATGGACAGTTCGTTTACAGGCAGTTTCGATGCTGTTATCAGTAATCCTCCTTTCTTCATCGATTCACTTCAGGCGCCAGATCATCAGCGTAATGTGGCTCGTCATACAGAGACCTTGACGTATGCAGACCTCATGAAAGCAGCCCGCCTATTGCTTAACGACGATGGTGAATTGAGTGTCATTGTTCCTTTTGACTATCGTCGGCGTATGGATGATGAAGCTATCTTTCAAGGTTTTTTCCCCAGTCGTGTGTGTGCTGTCAAAACCACTTCTAAGAAACCTGTTCGTCGTTATTTACTGGCTTACAGGAATCATCCATGCTTATGTGAACAGACTGAGATGGTGATAGGCGACGAACAATATACGTTGTTGACGCGCGATTTCTATTTATGAAATCCTGTTCGGCAGAATTCGTCGAACTGTCCCTGGAAACCATTAAACACGTTGATGTCTACTGGTCCCGTAATGCCGTCCACTCGTCCTTCTGGTGTCAACTGCCAATACACCAGCTTGACATCGGGTTTGTATTCGCCATAGCGTGCAATCCAGACATTGTAGTTTTGCTTCATGTCGTTGGCATTGACCATATACTTGTTGACAAACATTTGGTTGATATACAGGATAGGGCGTTTACCTGTGCGCCTTTCTACATATTCCATCCATTGACGCACTCGCTTCAATAGTTCTTCACCACCACCTATCTGAGCGATTTGTGCATCCGATGGCTCCACGTCTAATACAGGCGGAAAGTCTGTTTCCCTTATCAGTGTGTGGTTGACAAAATAGGTGGCTTGTTCAATAGCTGACGACTTTAGGCTGAAGAAGTGGTAGGCACCCACGTGAATGCCTTGATTACGTGCGTCCATATAGTCTTTGAGGAAGTAGCGGTTACGGATGGTAGTTCCTTCTGTCGACTTGATATATACGAAGGAAACAGGGTAGGTAAGTCCTTCGTTGTTGTGCTTTCTGCCTAACGACGTGATGCGAACCTGTCGCCAGTTAATGCCATAATGCTTGCGTCCTATGTCGTGCTGGTGACGTGAGATGTCGATACCATAGATGCGTTCTGACGTGTAGCGTATCTTCTCGCCCAGAAACTTTCCTTTCTTCCAATGACCTACACGAACCTGATGATTGGGTGATGACTCAAAGCCAAAACCATGTCGCTTGCCTGCTAACCATAGACCTTCGTAGTGAGAACCGTCGTGGGCATCAAACGTTCCTTCTCCTGCAGCTTCCATAAAATAATTCATCTGACCACTATAGACTCCCAGCGAGTCGATACGACGGGCTTTGACAATGGTGTCGGCATCCCATAAGGCACAGACAATACGTCCCTTATCATCGCGTGTGATACCTTCGCCCTTTAGCGAACCTGTATAGTAATGACCAGCCTTCCAGTAACCATTCTGCATCTTGACAGCAGTCATGGGCCTGTCCTTAGCTGCAATACGTTCAATTCTTATTCTTTTTGATGCGGAGTCCTTTTGTTTCCGTTTCAGCAGTTCCTGACGCTGTTGCAGGATTGTATTGTATTGTGCCACAAGGTTATAGCCGTCATCCATTACATTATGTAGCCGCAAATAGTAGCTCATTTCGTCTATCTCCTTCTCTGTCAGCAATATGGCGTTCCGTATCGAGTCAGCAGTCATACTAGGCTCATAATATTTGACTACCTTGTCGGGTATGGTTGGTGGAAGTTTCTGAGGAGACAGCATCGGATTGAGTAGTGTCACTACGATAATCACGATGATGTCGGATATAGTCGCTATGTTTTTCTTACGTCTCACTTCTCACTTATCACTTATCACTTCCTTCCGTCCATGCGTCAAGCAGCATACGTGCTATGCTAAGTTTTTCAGGGATATTGGGCAGATTGTCCTTGCGAAACCAACCGCCCTTTGCTATCTCGCTCTGTTGTAAATGAATTTCACCAGAAACATAATCGGCATTAAATCCAACCATCAGGCCACAAGGGTAGGGCCAGGGCTGTGAACCAAAATAGCGGATGTTGGTAATGGTAACGCCCGTCTCTTCCATCGCTTCACGTGCTACGGCTTCCTCCAGCGTTTCTCCTGTTTCTACGAAGCCTGCCACCAGCCCATAGTAGTCGCGCTTGAAGTTCTTGGCTCTCACCAGTAACACCTCGTCGCCACGATGTATGAGTACGATGACGGCAGTTGCCAACTGAGGCCATATTTCCTTGCCACATTCCGTACATTTTTTTGATATGTCTGTATCCATCCGCATAGGGGCACCGCATACCCCGCAATAGCGTGTATTCTGGTCCCAGTAGAGCAGTTCCTGACATTTGCCCGCCTTCAGATAGAGGGCCTTTGGCAGTCGTGCCCAACTTTGTCGCAGTCCACACATTTCGAAGCGTGGCGTATCAGTGACAGGGGCGTCAATGCGATAGGTCTTCACTTCTACACCGTCCAGTGGTGTGATGTTCATCACATTGGTCCAGGGTTTCACCTCTGTAGGCGGTTCCTCTTGCAAGGGTATCGTATAGCTACCGTCTGGCAACTTCTCCAATAGTAAGTCTTCCTTGCAAAATACGAAATAATATTTCATTCTCTTAATTACTCATTTTCTCATTTGCCAAACAACTTAATGCGGTCGCGCTCCAAGGCTGGTTTCGCCCATTCCTCAGGCACAAAACGCCAGTTATTAGCAGGTTGTGGATTGATGGTGCCCTGACGACGGATTTCCTCCGTCAGATAATGGCGCAGGTCTAGTGGAGTATGGAATAGTACGCGACTTTCCAACGAGTCTTGAGGAATGCCAGCGCCCTTGGTCAGCAACTCACCGCCGCCATTGGCGCGATAGCTGCTCATCACCACCTTATACCATTTGCTCTCGTCAAAGGGTTCTCCATTCGACATACGCAGGACACGTACCTTCTGTCCATCGGGTTTGGTCAAGTCTACCTCGTAGTCGATGCCCATAGCCGAGTCGAAGTTGAATGTGAAATTCTTGAATCCCGTGCGTTGCTGATCGTTGGTTGACGCATCATTCAGAAGTAAGGCATGATCGTCAGGAGACGTCATCCTATTGGTCCACATATCATAGCTGAATTCCAGGTGTTTGCGGATCTCTTCGCCTTTCATGCGCAGCACGAACATCAAATTCTCGAATCGGTAGAGCTTGAACATATCGGCCATCTTTACTTCGCCAGCATTAATAGTCGTATTGAAGGCCAAAGGTGCGGCAAACGAAATGTCGGCCTTTGAAATCTGTAATTGCAACGAATGTATCAAGTCAGTGAATGCCGAGTTGCCAAAGAAGCTGTCGCGTGTATAGATAGCTTGTTTGAACTCGCCGACACGCTGTCCGACATAGCTCTTTACATTCTGAATGTCCTTGTCGAAGTACTGCATCATCTGCTGGTCAATTACCTCATCCTGTACGTTAACGATGTTGCCCTTTATTTCTTTCTTCAGCAACTTTCCCTTCTTATAGGTCAGCGTGATTTCTGCTTCAGCCACATTCTTCACAAAGCAACTGGGGTCGATGCACAGCACCTGCTTGCCCTCACAGTTGGTAATCCAGTCGTTATGCACCTGATGGTCGTGTCCGAAGAAGATGATGTCAAAACCGGGAACTTCCTTGGCTACGGCCTCTGTGGCGTCCTCTTCATATTCTGCGGTTTTGATACCCCCATTCAGCCCCGAATGGAACAAACCGAAAATCAGGTCGGGCTTTTCGTGCTCCTGGATATATTTCACCCACTTACGGGCACATGCCGTCATTTCTTCAAACTCCAGCCCTTTCCATATTTGCTTGTTAAGCCAGCAGGGAATGGCAGGTGTCAACATACCGATGACGCATATCTTCACACCGTCCTTGACGTGGACAGAGTAGGGCTGCAGACCGTTATAGATACTCGATGGGTTGGCCTCGCCGTTCTTGCATTCCTCCTTCACAATGTTGGCACCTAACAACGGACAACGCACCTCACGAATCCATTTGTCGTACACCTGATGGCCTGGCTCAATATCATGATTACCAACGGTCTCGGCGTCATACTTCATATAGTTGATGACTCGGGCAGCCAGATTCTCGTCCTCAGGCATCACGAAATTCGTCCAATAGACACAGGGCTGACCTTGCAGGATGTCGCCATTATCTATCAGCAATAGGTTTTGCCCGTACTTCTCGCGTTCCTTATTAATATATGTATTAGCACGTACCAGTGTACCTTTCAGAGGTTTACCCTCCGTAAAGTCCCAAGGGAAGAAATGTCCATGAACATCACTGGTTTCTATCACCTTCAACTTGACAGTCTTCGTGCCTTTAGGAGCGCCTGTCACGAACAAAGCGCTCATCAATAGAATAGTTGTAGTAAGTAATTTCCTCATAATCGTGTTAATTTTGATGCAAAGATACAAATTATTTCCGAATTATTTCGTACTTTTGCAAAAAATATAATGATTATGGACATCAAACAAGCAGAATTTTCACTTTCCGCTCCTGTGGTCAGTATGTGCCCCAAGGACACCAAACCCGAGTATGCCTTCATAGGCCGTTCGAACGTGGGAAAGTCGAGCCTTATCAATATGCTTACCAACAATAAAAAACTGGCGAAGACTTCCGCAACGCCAGGCAAGACGTTGCTTATCAATCACTTTATTATCAATAGGGAGTGGTATCTCGTCGACCTGCCTGGTTACGGCTACGCGAAGCGTTCGAAGAAAGAGGTCGACCGCCTCGATCAGATGATTCGTGGCTATATCCTGCAGCGTGAGCAATTGGTCAACGTGTTCGTGTTGGTAGACATCCGCCTGGAACCTCAGAAAATCGACCTCGACTTCATCGAGTGGCTGGGGCTGTCGTCTGTGCCTTTTGCCATCGTTTTCACTAAGGCCGACAAACTGACTCCCAACAAAGCCCGTCAAGCTATGGAGGCTTACAAGAAGAAACTCCTTGAAACTTGGGAAGAACTGCCGCCTATGTTCCTGACCTCAGCAGAGAAGAAGGAGGGTAGGGACGATGTGCTGAATTATATCGACGACATCAACAAGTCGCTTTGAGCAATCCCGTCTTCCTGTTTTTATGCCATCCTCTGCATAGTTTATTTTTGTATTCTCTCACTTCACCACGACTTTGAGCTTTGCTCGAGCTCGTTCTCGCTCGGAAGAACTCGAGCGAGCTCAGTTCTTCTCTCACTTAATCACGACTTTTTTGCCGTTTACGATGTAAAGACCAGTAGATAATTCATCAATCGACTTGGCTTGCATCCGTATGCCGTAGATATTGTAGATACCATTGGAGGTATCAACGGGTTCGTCGACCTCAACACTCTGAACACCAGTGGGCTCACCGCCATTCAGTCCGCGTACGAAACCAGCATATACGTGCTTGCGGTAGTTGCTGAGATCCCAGATGCCTACAGGCTCGCCACCACGCCAGCCGCTATTGGTGGGCGCATCGTTGGTACACCATTGGCAGATGCCCCACTGCTGTGCGGGTGGAATAATACGGAAGTACTCTTTGAAAATCCACTGGTAGAAGTCGGCCATTTTCTTATCTTCGGCTTCGGTCAACTGAGTGGTTTTAATAGAACTTCCCCATCTGTCATTACCGCGGACATAACCCATATCCAGTTCGCTCACACGCACCAGTTTTCCACTGTTTTTCATGAGTGTAAACATATTGGTAATGGCGCTCTTGATGCTATTCTGAATGCTGGTATTCTCGAAACAACTGATGTGCATCTGCGTGCCGATACCGTCAATCTTTGTCACACCGTCCTTTTCCCACTTCTTAATCCAATTGATGAGCGACTTGAGTTTCTTATTCTGGTCCCAATCCGACTCAAGGTTGTAGTCGTTGATGAACAGCTTGATGTCCTCCGGACCGTACTTGCGAGCCAAACGGCATGCCTGACGTACGTATTCCAAATCACCCATATAGTCTTGCCAGTAGAAAGCGTCGCCACCAACGTCCCAAGTAGCATCGGGATTGCCGTTAGGATTATATGCGGTAGAGTGCTGTAACGTATAGTACCCACTACCGTCGTTGCCGCCACCCGAGATTGCCTCGTTCACCAAGTCCCAAGCTTTTACCTTACCGCCACAAGCAGTCATCATGCCCTTAATCCACTTGTCCATAGCATAGACCAGCGTATCGTGCATCTCCTGCGCCGTCTGAGGAATGGTCGGTCTCATACTACCCTCTATCTTAATGCTCTGAATATAGACGTCGCCAATGTAATTAGGTACGTGTAACAACAGGAAACTACTACCTAATGCGGGCTTGACGTTGACTTCCACATCCTGCCACTCGGTGTTAAACGAGAAACTGACACTGGGACCATCGACACTCCAACTTCCGAGACGACCAGTTACTTTTCCTGACTTTGAACCCTTGACATGCATTGTCATCTTATAGGTCTTGCCTGTTTCAAGGTTGATGTTGTCCCAAGCCACAAACTGCACTTCGTATGATTTTGATTTCGTGGTTGTCACTTTGAGACCATTCGTTGAGTCGAAGGTCATAGTATAACCTTGCTCCGTCTCGTTAGCTTTCCAACCTACAGACTTGTCTTTACGGAAATCCTTGCTGGTAACTACGGTATATACTTCTTCGGCAGTGAGATCTGGCTTGTCAGCCAGCAACTTCAGCAACCAACCCTTGGACTGCTGTGAGTGCCAGGCAAGTGTGTGACCATAGACGTTGAGTCCTGCCTGTGTGGCTTTATTCACATAGTTCTTAACCGTCGTGAAGTTCATAGTGCCATTGCCGTCCACACAACTGGCCATCTTCATGGCATTGCCTGCTACCGTCTCGGTGAAGTTCTTGTTAATCAGGTTCTTTACCAACGTCTTATTCAAATAATCATTGACGGTCGTACCAGCCCCCAACTTGAAGTTAGGGTATTTCGTGGTGTCAATATACTCCTTGAGAGCTTTGTAGTTATCAAGGTAACGGTAACTGTCACCGGCCTTGCCCTTCTCAAAATTAGACTGTGCAAATACCGGTGCCGACAGACAGGCGACAAGCATCCATGTTAAAATTCTATTCATAGTCATAATAAGTTATTTAATTGTTTACTCTGTTTATTATTCTCGACTTATTTTGGGCGCAAAGATATTATTTTTCTTTGAAAAAAACAAATAAAAAAACGGAAAAGATGATTTGTTTTTGAAAAAAAGCCAATCATCTGGTATAGTGAACATCTGATATGCCTGACCACACTAAGCAAAAAAAGGGGCTGACAGCTCTCAATAAAGTGAACCCCAAAAGTTAGAAAAAAACTTTTAGGGTTCATTTCATTGTTAGGCAGCCCTCACTCTTTTTAGCCACTGATAACGCTATGTGACGTTCTTTTTATAACTGCCATCTGCCATCTGTACCACCAGTTTGCGTTTTTTCCATGTACTGACCATATTCCTTGCACCCTCACGGTTCTTGCCTTCCTTGAGGCGCATGCTGATGGCATCTTCCATTGTGAACGTCTCGGGCAGTAGCTCCATCAGGTTTCTCGGTCCGTGTTTCGACGTCGACACGTCGCTGTTGGCATTACGAATCTGGTCGGCAAACAGCTTCATCTTCAGATACATGTCGTAGAACAGGCTCCACCGACAAAAGGCCTCTATCGATTTCTCCCACTTCATGCCGTTGGCCACGTAGAGCAGACAGGCCTTGCGGAATGCCATCACCAGCGCACGGTGCGACAGGTTGTCGAACACCTCGTCTTGCGACAGCTGGGCAAATTCAGCGCATTCGTCCTTCAGCCGACGAGCCAGCTTCCTGGCCTGCACGCAGTCAATGACGCCCGTTGCCGCCTTTAGGTTGTCGATATACGGCTTCAGGTCAGCGTCGTACTGTTCGTCGTAGTCACCGAAGACGGCGATGTCGGCTCCCGTTTCCTCCTCGGGCACTGTGGCCAGCGTCAGTCGCGACACGGGACCGTCGGTCAGCACGTAGCGGAAGTAGCGCATCAGCTTGGGAATCGTCGTGTTGGCGTTCCAGTTCAGATGCAGACAGCCGTCACCCATCACGCTCTGTGTCGATGCACGGTCGCTGCCGAAGTCATTGTCTTCGTCGTCACACAGCTTCAGCGTCGTAAACTGGTTGCTCCTGCCCGTCGCACCCTCTATCTTGTCCCACTGCTCCAGCTCGTTGATCCTGACGTAGAGTGGGGCACCGTTGGCCTCGTCGGTACGCTGCACGAGGGCAGCCTTCGTAATGTCCGACTTGATGTTTTGTATCACCAGGTCGTCTGGACGTTGCGGCTTCTGCTTGTTGCCGGCCTTGCTGTTGAATTCCTCGTTGAACTTCTTCAGTCGCTCGCGGTTCACCTTGTCGCGCGCTTTCATGTCGGCTATGATGTGCTTCAGCGGCTGCTTCGTACACGTGTCCTTACCCGAGCCCGTCTCGGCTACTATCAGGCAGTTCATGCGCAGTTCGCGCACCTGGTTGTCGATGTACACGAAGCTCAGCTTCCTCGGATAGGCCCCCAAGGGCGGGAACATGGCCTGTGCCACCGTTGCCTGATACTTCTTCGGCGTGCTTTGTATCACGGCTTTTACCAGCTTCGGCAACTGTGCGGGCAGCTCTGGCGGCGTGTTACTGTTGAACAGGCGCGACAGCGAATCAGACAGTTTTCCTTCACCCTCGTCGACGGTTGTGTCTGCCGTCCTTTCCGCCATCCGTCTGCTCTTCTTGAACACGTCCTTCTGAAACAACGACAGCTTCTGGTTCGGGTTGTAGTAATCCGTGTAGTAGGCCGTCACCAGCGTGCGGATGTTCTCGTCGTTCCAGTGTTCCGGCATCAGCTCGCGCAGCACGCCCAGCGTCTCCTGCTCCGTCAGCAGCTGGTTGCAGTGGGTCAGCACCATCTTCACCGAGTTGTGCCGTCCGCCCTCGTCCGTCAGGTCCCGTTCCGTCACGTTCTCTGCCCGCATGCATTCGCGGAAAATGAACCTCGTCCTTTCGTCTGCTTCGCTTTCTTTTGCAGCGGACGACAGCGGATTTTCGTTTTCTTTTGCAAAAAAATTATCCGCCGCTTCCTCCCACGGCCGATAGTGCTTGTTGGCCTTCTTCGCTGCCGCAGGCACGTCCTCCAGCTTCCGTTTCTCGCGGTCTTTCAGCAGGTCGTACTCCTTTTCGCTGTCCTCAACCGTCAGCGGTTCGTCAAAGATGGCATCGTCCAGATAGAACAGGTTGTCGGCGGTTGCCGGTCCTGTGAACATCACTCGCGCCAGCCCCCTCGCATTCGTGTCGTACTCCGTCTTGGTGGCCATCGACAGCGCATACTGACACTCACGGATCGTCTTGTGCGGCGCTCTGCGGCACACCGCATGCAGTCCCCATCGTGCCGACCCCGACAGCTCCAGCAGCCCTATCTCGTCCTTCTTCTCCAACAGCACCAGCTTGATGCGCTCCTGCTCCTGTTGGTCGCCGCAGTCAATGTCGTGGGCAAAGGTCGACGACGGGTGACGACAGCCCTTCAGCACCCCGTCGGGCAGCAGGTCGTTGTAGCAGAACTGTATCTGGTTGGCCTTAGCCGCCTCGTTACCGCCACGTGCGTCGTAGAAGTTCTTGGCGTTCTCGGCCGCATTCCTCAGTGCCAGGTATTCCTCTCTGTTTTTGACGGGGCGAGCCTTCTTGTGCCCGCTCCCGTCTATGTAAATCAGGTTGATCATGCCCTTTTGTCCTTCTTGCTCGTGAAGTGTCCGCTCAGATACGCCAGCAGCTTCGCCACGTCCTTCTGCAGCAGTCTGGGCATGTCCGCACGCAGTTCACTCGGTGTCATGAAGATTACGCGGTCGTTGCCGTCGTTGCCGTACGATAGGCTCAGGTAGTCGCCCTTATACTCCGGCTTCTTGCGTACACGCCTCGTCTGCGTCACCTCCAGCTGTCCGTTCGATAGCATCTGTATCCTGCCTCGTCCCACGAACGGCTCCACCTGTCCTGCTACCATGTTGTCCGGTGTCGACTGCACGTAGTGTAACCCATTCTCCAACGTCGTGACGCTCGTCATTCCACTCATCGTCACCGTCTTCATCTTCTTACTTTTCATTCTTTTTTCTCCATACTCGAAAATTTTAATTGATTCTTCACTCTTGATACATCGTATCGAGCCCTCTCACGCTCGGCATAGCTTAAGCAAGCTTAGCTCTGCTCTCGCTTAATCGAGGCCTTCACTTTTCACTCTTCACTTAAGAATCTCTTTGCCTCCCATTCGCGTCGCTTCACGAGTCCCGGCAATTTCTTTCCGCCAGCGTACACCCACTTTTTGAACTCCCGCGTAATCTGTGCCTTGCTACCGCCCTCCCTGATGGTAGCCAGCAACGACGACGCCTTCAGCCGTCCTATGCCCAGATTGAATGCAAAGCTCACCAGCGCATCCAGTTGTCCTTCGGTGCGTGCCACGTTCAGTTCGCGCACCTGTCGCTCCACCTCGTCAATGTCCTGTTGCAACAGTTCCTTTGCCCAGTACTTCGAGATTCTGTCACCTTCGCGCACATTCTTCGTGTGCCCGTACCCAATGGTCAGGATGTTATTGGCATCGAAGTACGCTTCCAGCCTACACCCCTCCATCTCCATCAACTTTTGTAGTAAAATTTCAGTCGTCTTCATATTTTCTTTTTTATAATTTCTGACTAATTTTTTGCTAATTTCTTTATTCACTCTTAGCTCAGCATCATCATTTGATGAATCGTCACCGACACAAACCGACCCGACTTACCCTCCTTGTCGTACTTGCGGGCATTGATGGTGAATCGCACTGCATACGCATGACCCTCTATCATCCTCAGTCGGTCCTCACCGTCCTTCGCTATCTGCTTGGTCAGTGGGCCGACTGTCTCACCGTGAATGGTGTCTATGCCGTCCGTCAGCGTCACCTCGTAATAGTCTACTGTTTCCTTCGTGCCGTCCTGTCGCATCCAATCACGCTGTTTCTTGAAACTGCACTCTACTAATTGCATTGTTTTTTCCATAATGTTTAATTTTTTGTCGAAATATTAATAAATTGGTTCATTATAATAATCACCCAGTAAAACCGCATCCTTTTTACGATTGCTGATGTTAACATAGTTGCTGCAAAAATTCTTACCATTATAAATGGTATCTTCGTAGACCCATATTTGTACATCATCAAAAATACAAATGCTGTTTTTCAACATGTACAGTTCCTGACCAATTCTCTCAAAATCCTTCGCTTTGTCAAACCAACTATGGGCTTTGTTCTCGTTCCAGATCTTTTGTGCTTTACTCATCAGCTCCTGCTCTTTCTTCGTCAGCCTGATGCTGCCTTGGGCTATTTTCGGGCAGCCAGCCAACTTTATCGTCACGACTGTCGAGTCGTAATCACTTCTCGTTTTCACACCCGATATTCTGGCTTCCTTTACCGTCTTGCCATTTTCGTCAAGGCACATCTCGTAGAACTTACCATTATAGCTACTATAGTAATCTCCGAGCGTCCTTTCTATTTCTTGCATCAGACCTCTGCAGTAGCACCGCTTCTTCATAATATCTTCGTGAACCGCCTGATACTCTTTCTGCAGCTTTTCCATCTTTATTGTATTTGCTGTTCTGCTATACATAACTGTTTTTTCTTTAACGTCGCACTCCTTATTTGCGACTCGCTATATTATTAATAATGTATTATCTTATCGGTTTTTTAAGAACAGCCGAGCTTCACAGCTGGGCTGGTTGTGCAGCAACGCTTTGCCGCTCATGTTAAACAGTTTCAGATTCTACAAATGACTATATGAACACAACAAAACTAAATTTCCTCTTCCAAGTCAGGCAACTCTGCGAAATACCTCTCAAAAAATGCCAACTCAGATTTAAACAACTTGTCAATGTCGACATCCACTTGTCTTGCCACATCCTTCAGGGCAGCCAGAGCCTTTGCCAAACCAATGGCGGCAATACCCATACCCTTGAAGTCGTAGGCGAACATTGCCAACATACTAATGATGCCGTTTCCGAACTCACCACCTTTGTCGAGTATCAGCAGTGCATCTTCTCTACTCTGGTTGTTCGTTCCGTTCTTCTTGCCAACACGTGTGTTGGTCTTCTTGAAATTCTTCTTTGTCATAATGCTTAAAAATTAAAATTAATAATGTTCACGCGAAACCAGCGTACTAAGGTGTTTATCGAGACCGTTTCCGTCTGATTTCGCTGCAAAGGTAGGAAGTCGTTTTCTGTGAAAAAAAAAAAGAAAGTTTCACGCCAAACTTTCTTTTTTGCAACTCGTTGATTACCAACAAAAAGGGATGCTTTTCAGCACCCCTAAACTTTCACAAAACTTTCACGCTGTGTTTCTCTAAAACGCCAATTACGGCTTTTTTGACCTGTTTGTTGTCAGGCGAGACTGCCAAAGCTAACCTGACCGAATGATTCTTGCCTTTTTGTGGCTCCAACAGTTCTGCCATTCTCGTAGGGTCAGCTTTCTCTATGATAACTCCCCCGACCATCATGTGAGATATTTGAGCCACCAGATTCCTATTGAAAAGCGTCCCTTGCTGACGGCCTCTGTCGTATATCAAACTGCTTACAGCATCCTGTTCTAGAATCTCTGTCCAAATCTGCATAAACTGATTTCTGTATTCGGTAGCAACTACAGGCATTAGCCTCCCCACATAGTCCATCAAAGACTGTTTTATTCCTTCATGTTTTTCTTTCTGTACTTTATTCTCTGACTCGTAACTAATATGTACCCCATCGCCTGGCAGAATGTTAATCTGGGCATTGGGGAAGTTGCCGCCTTCGAACAGGCCTCTCAGACCGTCTAAATTGTTATTGTCGTCCATATTTTGTTATTTTTGTATTTTAGCATCCTTGCCAAGAACTGCATTCAACTGTTCTACTTTCTCAACTTTTATGTTACCATATAGTTTTTCCCTGAAATGATCAGGAATACTCTTTATGAGTTCATGCTCCTCAGTAGTTGCCTCACTGCACAGCAATGACAATAGCATGTGTTCAATCGGAAAGGCACTTTGATAGTCAGGACACGCATTCTTGCAATAATCTATTATCTGCACAAGCGTGAATCGGCGTTCCTTTCCTTCGTTTTTCTTATCAGACAGCAATGTATTCAGACGTGCTATTTCTGCATCCTGTTCAGCAATCTTTCCTAATAGTGCTCTCTTCTCTTGTTCAAACTGTTGTTTCCTTTGCTCACTTTGGGCATACATTGCCGCCTGACGCGCTTTCCATGCAACATGTTCCTCCTTCCTGTCACCAATATATTTGTTCAGGTACCTTCTGACCTGTTCGCACTCCATGCCTTGTGGATGGTACAGCACACTGCAAGACATACTCTCCATGATCATATTGGCTATCGTTTCTTTGTCTTCCATGACACACCACAGATTCAACACGTGTTCAATACAGCTGAGCTGGTAACGCCAAGTAATGGCTGACCAATCAACATAGAGCGTAGCGAACTCGGTGGCGGAAAGTGGCTGGGGACGGAACTGGTATTCCAACTTCACCTTTTTCCTTTTCAGTTTCTCAGCCAGCTTCTTGAATGGCATCCAGTACATCGGACCGCCGTAGGCATCCCTAATGCTCTTCAGGAAGTGCTTATTGAGAGCACGGGAATCCAAGTCGCTTAGGTCATAGAGGAAATACGCCATCGACATCACCAATGTTGCGCTATAGCTCCATCCCAAGTCGGACTTGATTTCCGATGCATATTTATCTAACTCTGAGGGCATCGGATGCCTAAACACCATCTTCGTCAGCTGATAGTACACTTCGTTAAACACCTTCTCCGCGTCTCGGGTGAAGGAGAAAAACTCATCGCTCAGAGACATGAGCACATCATGGAATTCCTCATTAACGGGGTCTAATTGGAAGAACTCATCCATCGTCTTGAGTTCCGTCCACAACATTTCTCTTGGTAATACTGGTAGCATATATATAACAGTTTGTTTTTCCCTTTATAAAGGGAGGGGCAAGAGGGCAGAAACGACAGTATAGTCTGGCACGCCAATGCCAATCATTCTTAGTAACCACCATTGCCCACATCCCACATTTGCGGAATATGAGCTTGGCAGTCTTAATCTTTCAGAATGATTCTTCGATGTTGGCGTTTCGACTATACTGGGAAGATAGACTGTTGCTCAAAAAATGAGTGAGGGCATCCCCACTATATTATATTAACGGGACAAGCCCGATTTTATTTCATATTATATTCATTTTATATTATTCCCAATCACTATAAGCCCCATCATGGTCATCGTTTGCATCATAGCTGGAATAGTCATAATTCCTTTGATGATTTTGGGCATTATGGAACTCATTCCTACGCTCTTCATTATAGCTGTCTCTTTCTTGCACTCTACCATAACGGTCACGCGCATATCCATACTTGGGGTTTCTTGATGCGCCATATATAGACCGGCCATTAATGATGTCATTTCCTGGTAATGCTCCTTTTAGACACGAAAAAGAGGCTATCTCAGCGATGGTAAAACCTGAGCTTCTGCTTATGAACTGCTTGGCTTGCGTTTCTTTTTTCAGTTGTTTGTTCTGCTTGTTCTTCTTTTTTTTCTTCTTTCCATCAGCCGGTTTCGTACTAATAGCGCTTGCTGGCTTTGGGCTGTGCTCAGTCTTATATTCCATGTAACGTTGCTTATAATAATTAAGCACTTCACCCTGCAACAAACTTAGAGTCTTCGTGTATTCATTATCAGTTATTCGCTGATGGTGAGACTTGATGTAAGCAAAATACCTGTCAATCGATTGTTTTGTTACAACCTTAGTTGATTTAACAGTATTGCCCTGTGGCTCATGGGAAGCAGACGAAACTACCTTTTTATGCTTTTTTTTCTGCATCCTGGGATATATGATATCTTTTTTCTGAGACGAAGACATATACTGTTTCTCCGAAGGCTTCTCTACAATATCTTCAGGCATCTTCGGACGAATATTTCCATAAGCATCGTGGTCTACCTCTATGGTGGAAACCGTTCCATCTGGATTAATAACTATTGCCATAACTATTTTTTATTTAGTCCACCCATAGGCACAGAAACGATTTTCATCCAAGGACTACGTTTCTTTTCGCCTCGTGTCTTTTGCAGTTGTTCATTTAACGATGGCTTGGAATAGTCACGGCCGTTCTTTACCAGGTCTTTTAGCCATTTGCTTGAAACCGACTTACTACCTCTTTCTATAGAATCTTTAGCCATACTGATTAGGGGTTAGAAGTTTCGTGTTCTATTTCGACTTTTTCACTAATTCGTCAAAATCTAAACCATATTTTTGTTCTAATCTCTCTAACACTTTAACAATAGCGCTACCAATAAATAAGTTGTTGGAACCGAATACGTAACGGATAGAATTAATATGGTCTTTATCCATATTCTCCACTCTGTATCTAGTTTTATGAGCCGCACCATCTTTGTCTTCATAACAAACTGGATACCTGAACGAGCGACCTTCCTCCAGCGTCCACCCATCAAAGGAGTTGGGATTGTAGCATTCGTCACCGATAATTCGTTCTAAATCACAAATCAAATCAATTGTTGCCTTTTTTATTTTCATATACGTACGGTTTTAAGTTATTATTTCGTTCTACCTTCGAAAATTTGAAAAATTGTGCACTCAGTTCCTCAGTTCACTTTAATCAAATTTCAGTTTAGGTAATGCTTTTACAATATCCACAGTCTGAACTGAACGTAGATAACGCTAAACAGCAAGTCAAGAATGTAGCGAGGATGCTTATTGTTTGGTGGACAATTCGTTAATGACAACATTTTTATCTATTATATAAGCCTGTTAATATTTTTACATATTCCATTATTTCATTTATTAAAAGATCTCGCGAGGTCTGTTTTGTTTCATTAAAATTACCAGACAGCCATGCATCAGCGTATCTATTGATTATTGTTTCATTTTTGGATAAATATTTAAATACTTTAAGACCATAACCCAATTGTATCTCTTTAAGTGAAATGGGATATTCATCATATATGTTTTCGATTATAAGCCCAAGCATAAAAAATCTGTGTTGATCAATATAAATATTTGAAGTGCTATTCGTTACTATTTTTAAATAATCGTCATCACTATTATCTCCAATAAGTGTTAGAGCCCTTTTTAATGTTTTAATACTACCAACAAAATAAACAGCTTCTAAAATCGACCTTTTATAATTTACATATGTTTTTTCATTCTTTTCTTTTTTAAAAAGTTCATCCAATGCTAAGATGGCAAATAAATCGGCTGCACTTTCGTCGATATTTATGGTTCTTTTTAAATAAAGATTATTTAGTTCTGTGTAGTTAACGTTGGAAAATAATTCACGACACACATCTTCAAGAGAAGGATGTATGGAAGATAACCTATTAAGTACACTTTCCATTTGGGATTCATCCTTTTCTGAGTCTTGAAAAAGAAATTGTCCCATCTTATTTACTGCATCATATAAAAGACCTCTAAGTTCTTCATCTTTTTTGATGTAATAATGTCCACATTCATGGAGCAAAATAAACAATTGTTTGATAAGAATACTACGATATAGAGCTTCAGAGTCAAAACTGGTTGGAACTCCTAGTTTTCTAATATCTCGTAGCAACTCATTACACAATTCATATTCGTCATTCTCCAACATTAAAATAATTAAAAAGAATTTAAGAATGCGTTCTCCGTCATCAAGTTCATACAAAATCAAAAAGGCCTCTTGTAACAGAGGGAATTTAATAACACCCGTATCGAGATTAACTGAAGATGAATAATCAAACCGCTCTCCTTCTATGATTGTTAAATCGTTAAAATTTTGATTATGCGATTCCAAAATTCCCTTCAGAAGGTCAATACACTCATTGCGCGTATTCATTAACTTATTTGTTTAAATTCTTAAAGAAATTCGAAATATCTCCTAATTTGATATTACTTTTTAATAAGCCGTTTGTACCTATGATTTTAACTCTTTTGTGACTGAATGCAGCATATATTGATGCCAAGGCACCAGAAAACTCAATAATGTCTTTAAATGTACCTAAAAATTCGACGTCATAGAATCCATCAATATTTCTTGTTGTGCCAATAGATGTTTCTATTCCATCGAATGGTTTGGCTACTTCTTTAATTTTTTTTTCCTCACCTTCATTTTCGATGGGAAGAATAATTTTGTAATTTTCCATAATTTAAATGTTATATTTAATCGAATTTCAATTTAGGTAATGCTTTAACAATATCCACAGTCTGAACTGAGACGTTGATAACGCTCAGCAGCAGGTCAAGAATGTAGCGGGGCTTGTGATGTTCCTTACCCCAATCATTACAGTCGTTCATAATGAGCGACTTTTTATCTCTGATTACGCAGTATCGCTCCACAATCCATTCTATCGCCGACTTTCCATTTACGATGTACTCGTAGGCTTTCTGAGGAATGTTCTCAATGGTGATGTTACCATTATATATTATAGTGCTCTTATCATCTTTCGACTTGAAGCGCATCTTATCCCAGATGTGGAAATAGTCGTAGTCCTCATCTGCGCCAGTTGCTTTACGGTCGCCTTTTACCACTATGCCAGGATATGGGTCAACATCTTCGTAGTTCAGGTGCAGGTCTGCCAATTTCTTTCCATACTGATAGAAATCCATGAAATCATTCAAATTCTCCACGATGGGAATACGAGGTAATGACTTCTTCAGGTCAGCAGCAAAGCGATTGCGATAATCCTCAGAATGAAGAACCCCATAAATATAGTAGAAGATCATCTCCTTCGTGATGTTGCTGGCGTGATAACGGCTACGTATTTCTCTTAATATCCAGTCTGTGATGCCGTCCCTGCGGATAAATTTACCTCCAGTCTGCTCATCAAAAAGTGTGCGCTGTATATTTTTATTATCTTCGTACCAATATAGTGGGAAACATTGGTCTTTGTCTACTACTTGTAAATCAATTAGTTTGTTCGTGATAAGTGATGAAAAAGGCTTTTGGTGGCCAATTCCACTTACACAAATAACCCTATTTTCATTTCCTTGCTCTTTAGTTGGGAATATAACTTTATTTAAACCTGGGCTTTCAATGAAATCATCACAATAATAAAGTATTAAAGATGTATAGGGACGATAATATGCTTCACGCTTAAGTGCTGGATTGTAAAGAAACTGATCCCCTCTTTCAGCATGCTTTTTTAATGCTCTAGTCCAACTGATTTTTGTGGTATCAGAATTAACCACTTCATCTACAGTTAGTTTAGGATTTAAAGAATGCTTACTTTTGAAGTTTTTAGTTTCTTTATTATAGACATCAATCATATTGGACATATTATTGTCAACTGACATTTTAGAAAAATTATAAGCCCATGCATCTCTATTGGTGGCTAATCCTATTATATAAGTAGAAAAAAATGAATTGGCAGATACTGCAAATTTCTTTTCTGGCGCAAGATTAATCAAAGAATCAAATACACCATCTCTAACATTTATCCAATCATTTCTATCATTTGGAGTCAAATTTAGCCATTCGATATTACGAATAGATTTAAAGTCCTTTACAATTTTCAATTTCTGCTCACGTGTCAGATAATCACCAATGTCGTGATAATAGATAGTTGCTTTTCCTTGTTTTAAAGGATTCTTCACAAGAAGAGTAATTGTAATTGGAGTACGAGAACCAGAGCCGAATATCTTACCACCTTCCTTGCGTGATAGTTCACCCGATGTCCTTTGGTTACCTCGAAGATTTAATACATAGATAGATGTAAATTCATCTTGAAGACATTTACGCATGCCATCTTGACCGTTACCGTCAAGCCATGAACCATTGGAAATAAAAGCGACAATTCCACCATCTTTTATTGATTGAATGCGGTCTGATGCCCACCGGAATGCCTTAACATAACTGTCGTATAATGATTTTCCCAAAGTGGCTGTAGAATGTCTAGCATATGTATTAGAAATACGATTATCCAACTGAGGATAGTTCAGATTTTGTGCATCATCATTTGCACTCTTCTGCCCCACAGAATAAGGTGGATTTCCAATAATCACCCTCACTGGGGCTTTCTTCTGTTTTTTCAGTCGTTCTGAGTTCTCTGGAAAGAGTTGGGAGAAAATGTCATTATCTCCATGCTCATTAAGTTGGAAGGTGTCTGTGAGACAAATACCATCGTAGTTTTCGTATTGCTCTGGCTTCATGATTTCATGAAAGACAGACTCGATATTTACATCAGCGATATAGTAAGCCAATAGTACGATTTCGTTACAATGAATCTCGTTCTTATATTTACGCAGCATATCCTCCTTTTTTATCAGTCCGCTTTGCAGCAAACGGGTGATGAATGTGCCCGTACCTGTGAATGGGTCAAGAATATGCACGTTCTCGTTGGTTAGCGAGGTGTTGAATTCGCTTTGCAATATATCCTCTACAGAGTGGATGATGAAGTCCACACACTCTACAGGCGTATAGACAATACCAAGCTTTTCCACCGTCTTCGGGAATGCTCCCTTGAAGAACTTTTCGTAGAGGTTCTTGATGATGGTTTGCTTGCCTTCCAAGTTGTCGATATTGCTGACGTTGTTGCGTACAGACATGTAGAACTTATCCAGCACCTGTGTATCCATCTCCATGCCTTCACTCTCCAAGACTTCAATCATGTCCTGCATCGAGCGGCTGACGGCATTGTTGTTCACAAACTGGTATTCCTTGAAAAGCGCATCGAATACGGGACGGGTTATCATGTGCTGTGCCAGCATGCCTACGGCCTCTTCTTCGCTGATGCTGTCGTTGATGTTCTTATGCAGGCCACCAAGGAAATCCTTGAAATAATGATGGGCGTTTTTGTTCTCACGTATCAGCAGCTCAATGCGGTCCATAAACTTCTGGGCAATATCACCAATCGACTTACCCCAGTTCTCCCAATACATCTTGTCGCCCACCTTCTCAACAAGTCGGGCATAGATGCCATTCTGCAACTCGCCAAACTGCAAATCCAACTGACGGGCTACTTCCTGATTATCCAAATGAACTGCTCTGCCTGATGGTGCTTCCTTTCCAATGGTATATTGTCCACGAGGCACACCACCCACAGTAATCTTGGGAGGACGCTTCTTGTTAAGATTGATTTGGTTGACGTGGGCATTGAAGTTCTCGTCGTGTGAACGCAAGGCATTCAAAATATCCCATACCACCTTGAAGCGTTCGTTGTCATTCAGCGCCTCCTCTGGCTTTACATCATTAGGCACGATGACAGGGATGATGATATATCCGTACTTCTTTCCTTGGAAAGTACGCATCACGCGACCTACTGACTGCACCACCTCTACTTCGCTATTGCGTGGCGAAAGGAATAACACGGCATCAAGAGCCGGCACATCAACACCTTCTGACAAACAACGCACATTACACAATATACGACACTCATTAGGGTCGTCTGCTTCCTGCTTTAGCCATGCCACCAGTTCGTTTCTGGTATTGGCATCCATTGAACCGTCAATATGCTTTGCCTTGACATTCACCACCTCTTTATA
>JAEEGL016868468.1_pt1 | contig 36144 bp, 27 predicted proteins | sample 9134231 | NCBI WGS metagenome assembly JAEEGL01 (sample SAMN16246548, study PRJNA631951) | gut metagenome | biome: gut microbiome; feature: rumen; material: fiber-attached | host: Bos | place: Iran: Karaj | collected 2018-10
TAGAGAAGGTAAAGAATGGGTATGACTATATAATACGAGGAGGTTTTTCATGAAAAAAATAATCAAAACATTACTTGGATTTTTACTTATTATTTCATTTATTTCAAATCCATTCGAGGTAACTGCGAAGAAGAGTACATCTCCGTCAGACCCCTCAGGATTTGTTCTTTTAGCGGATGCTGTTCCTGATGTCATTCAGGAAATACGTTATTATTCAACCTATAATTTTGTCGGAACTAGAGTGGACGGATATGAAGAACCATGTGCACTTCTTACAAAGGAAGCAGCTAAGGCATTAAAGAAGGTAAGTGACTATGTAATTAAAAAGGGTTACAGACTTAAGATATATGATGCATACAGACCACAAAAGGCAGTTTCTCACTTTGTAAGGTGGGCAGAGGATCTAAGTGATACGAAAATGAAACCATACTTCTATCCTGAACTTGACAAATCTGTTCTTTTTGATCAGGGTTATATTGCTGAAAAGTCAGGTCACAGCAGAGGAAGTACTGTGGATCTTACATTGTTTGATATGAATAAAGAAAAAGAAGTTGATATGGGCGGTACATTTGATTATTTTGGACAATTATCTCATCCTGATTACAGAGGAAAAGGGGTGTCGAAAAAACAGTACAAGAACCGTATGATTTTACAAAAAGCTATGGAAAAGTTTGGCTTCAAGCACTTAGAGGAAGAGTGGTGGCACTTTACTTTAAAGGATGAGCCATACCCTGATACTTACTTTACATTTTCAGTAAACAGTAAGAACGTAAAATAAATAAGAATCAACAAAAGGAATAATTATGAATAACAAAAAGAATTTTAAATCAGGTTTTGTGACTCTCATAGGTCGACCCAATGTAGGTAAATCAACCCTTATGAATGCACTGGTTGGCCAAAAGATAGCTATAACATCATCAAAGCCTCAGACTACAAGAAATCGCATACAGACTATCTATACTGATGAACAGGGACAGATAATATTTTTGGATACTCCCGGTATACATAAGGCTAAGAATAAATTGGGAGACTACATGGTAAGTACAGCTTACCAGACATTTTCCGAAGTGGATTTGATTTGCTTTCTGGTTGAGGCAGACACATTTATCGGCGCAGGGGAACGAGCGATAGCAGAAGCATTATCGAAGGTTAGAACACCGATATTTTTGGTTATTAATAAGATCGATAAGGTTGAAACCCCACGACTCTTAGAAGTTATAGATGCTTATAAGGATTTAGCTGACTTTAAGGAAATAATTCCTGTAAGTGCTCTTAAAGGGGAGAATACTAACGATCTTATAAATACTATATTTAAGTACTTAGAAGAGGGCCCGATGTACTTTGATGAGGATATGGTTACAGATCAGCCTGAGCGACAGATAGCCGCAGAACTGATTCGCGAAAAAGCTTTGAGAAATCTAAGCGATGAGATACCTCATGGAATAGCGGTTGTTATAGAACGTATGAAAGAAAGAACAAAGGGAAATCTTATAGATATCGATGCTTCTATTGTTTGTGAGAGAGATTCACATAAGAGAATTATCATAGGTAAACAGGGGACCATGATAAAGAAAATCGGAATGGAAGCAAGAAAGGATATTGAGGTAATGACCGGAGTTAAGGTAAATCTTAAACTATGGGTAAAGGTAAGAAAGGACTGGAGAGATTCTGATATTATGATGAAGAATTTCGGATATAACGAGAAGGATATCTGATCGAAAAAGAGTCTTAATCTGTTCGGCTGCAAAATTATTAATATATATGTGGCAAAAAAGGCAAAAATTGTATAATTGTAAAAGGAGGTAACGTAACAAATGGCAAAAACTTTAGAAGAAATTCAGCAGTTTATCAAGGAAAACGATATCGAGATGGTAGACTTTAAGTTAACTGATATCGATGGTAGATGGAGACACCTGAGTATACCGGCTGAAAGACTGACACAAAGCACCATGGAGCAGGGTATAGGATTTGATGGAAGTAATTATGGTTACGCACCTGTTGAGAACTCCGATATGGTTTTCATACCTGTTCTCGATTCGGCTGTTATCGACAGATATGCTGAGATTCCGACACTTTCTATGATTGGTGATGTGAAGATTATCGATCTTCCAAACAATCGTCCATTTGATCAGTATCCAAGAAATGTTGCGATTCGTGCATTGGAATACATGAAGGAAACCGGGGTTGCGGATCAGATGATAATCGGACCTGAGTATGAGTTCTATATCTTTGATGAGGTTAAGTATAGCAACAATGATTACAATTCATTTGCACGTATTCAATCGCCTCAGGCTGCAGTTTCAGCAGGAAAAGCTGAGAATAATAATGGTTATCAGCTTCTTCCGGGAGCGGGATACCATAACAGCCTTCCGACAGATATCAGAAATGACCTTAGAAGCCGTATGTGTCTTTCCATGAAGGATTGGGGTATAGATGTTAAGTATCATCATCCGGAAGTTGGTGGAAGCGGACAGATGGAAATAGAAGTAGAGCTTGGAGATATGCTTAAGTTAGCTGATAATACTATGTCTGCAAAGTACGTTATAAAAAATGAAGCCGTTCTCGATGGTGTCACCGCTACATTTATGCCAAAGCCACTTGCTTCTGAAGCAGGAAACGGTATGCATGTGCATATGCTTCTTTTTAAGGATGGAAAACCTGTATTTTATGATTCAGAGCGCTACGCACAGTTAAGCGAAACTGCACACTACTTCATGGGAGGACTTTTAGCTCACGCTCGTTCACTTTGTGCTATCACAAATCCTTCTACTAATTCATATAAGAGACTTATACCGGGCTTCGAGGCTCCGGTAACCATTGGTTATGCTATGAGTAACAGAAGTGCTGTAATCCGTATTCCGGCTTATGCTAAGACTCCTGAAACAAAGAGATTTGAGCTTCGTAATCCGGATGCAACATGTAATCCGTATTATGCTTATGCAGCTATTCTTATGGCAGGTCTCGACGGAATCAAAAATAAGATAGATCCTCATGAGAAGGGTTGGGGACCTTACGACTTTAACCTCTACACCTTATCAGAAGAGGAAAAGGCAAAGCTTACCGGATTACCTTCAACACTTGATGAAGCCATAAAAGAGCTTGAAAATGATCATGATTATCTTACTGCCGGAGGAGTATTCCCGGAGAGACTTTTAGATCAGCTCATCGCTCGCTATAAAAAGACGTCGGATATGATTACAAAGAGACCAAATCCAATGGAATTCGCAATGTACTATGATCTTTAATAATTGGTTAAAAAATCATTTGTAAGATATTTTTATTAACTAAATACTAAGAGAATATTTTGGTAAAATTATCTAAAAAAGTGAACAGGATATGACTCGTAACCCTTAATTAGGGCTGTACGGTCATATCCTGGTTTTTTGTTCTTATTAAGAAATAATTTATAAGATTTTTTTGATTTTTTTAAAAGTAGATTTTCTCTTCCTACAGCTCTACGCCGTTTTCTTTAAGTAATTCTCTGGCGGACTCGATAGAATCTACTCCGGTTTTATTCTTGATTGGAGCAAACTCACGATTTCTGACAACCTCAAAAGGTATACAAGAGTCAAACATCTCAACCATGTCAAGTATAAGGGTCTCATACTTATATCCGTTAGGTGTTTCAGGTGATATAAGGTTTCCGTCCTCATTTATATAAGGAATCTTCTTTTCAACCACATGCCATGGAAGATTGGCAGAACTGATTTCCTTAAGAATGTCGGTCTTAAATGTATAATTAAGTATAACGCCGTAATTATAAGCTCTTTCTCCGGATTCATCCAGGGTGTTCATAAGTTCCTCTGTAAGCTCATAATACTCAACAACGGAAGGAGCCTTATCCTTAAGACACATAACACCTACCTTCTCGTCAGGTGCGCTCTTCTTAACTACTTTAGCGCCGCAGCTTACGCCTCTTTCAAGCATAGCACCGATAAACAGAGGATCAGCTATTCTCTGAAGAACATTATCAACTGCAAATACATTGAGATACTCTATACCATCCTTATCGATTATATCCAGAAGTCCGGCATTAATCATGGATATAAACCATCCACCGTTTCCGTTAGGAGAATCAGCTATATGGAACTTTGAATCCATGTAAACTTTTCCCTCTGTATCTGTTGCCACAGCCATGTCCTGCTTAAAGAAATGAACATAATTTGAATCATAACCAAAGAAGTTATGCTCATTAAAAAAGCTAACTGTTGTTTCATGGTTTTTATCGCTTGTCATGATAAAGAGATGTATGGGTGTATCGGCTGCGCTTGTTACATCCATAAGATTTGATACTATACGTTCAAATATGTATATTGGATGGGTCACACCTATATCATATACACCCTTAGGGCCGTTGGCACCAAGACGAGTGCCCATACCTCCGGCCAGTAAGACAGCACCGACTTTTCCATTTTTTATGGCATCAAGACCGGTCTTATAGAAGGATTCCCTATTTTCCTCTATCTCAGGAAGCTTCATAGCCTGTATAGGAGATATAACCCTGTTATCCTTTACATTTTCCTTATGTGCTTTATAGGAACGCTCTATGACTGCAAAATCTGTGCTTTCAATCTGCGCTAGAAGGCTTTCCTTTTCATTATCGTTAAGTGAATCCCAGTATTTGAGAACGTGAGACTGTCCGGCTTCATCCAGTTTTTTCTTAGCTTCTTCGTAATTCATGTTTACCTCCGTTTTTATTTAGGTTTAGATTATTTTGTAATCATTTTCTGATATATGTGAAGTATTCACAAACTAATGTAAGTATATGGTAAAACGGCTTATTTTTCAAGAAATACTTTTTTTATGATTTTAGATGTGGTATGATATAACAGTCTGTGGATATTTACCACACATGATTATTTGATAAGGATTGGAAAGATACTATGATACTGGGAATCGGAACTGATATAGTAGATGTTGAAAGACTTATGAAGCCTTTTCAAAAAAAAGGTGTAAAGAGATTATTTACTGATAAAGAGCTTGATTATATATGGTCCAATGCTTCGGAGGTCAGTGCTCTTATGAGAGCTGCCGGTAATTACGCAGTAAAGGAAGCTGTTGTAAAAGCATTCGGTACCGGATTTGTAGGCATGAATCCGCTGGATATCGAAGTCTTGAGACATGAGAGTGGTGCTCCCTACGTAAGACTTTATAAGGGGGCTAAGAAGTTTGTAAAGGATAATCATGTAACTAAAATCTTTGTATCTATAAGCAATCTCAAGGATTATGCCACTGCCATAGCTGTAGTTGAGGCAGATGAGACTGAAGATGAATCGATTGATCAGTAAAAAAGATATAATTATTCTCTATTTTGGAGGAAGAATTGTTATGGATGAATATGTAAGAGTAAAGGCGTGTATTAATCTTAAAGCTATACATGAAAATGTTTCGAATGCCAAAGCGCTCCTAAAACCGGGTACACTTCTTATGGCTATCATAAAGGCTGATGGGTATGGGCACGGAAGCGTAGAGGTTGCAAAGTGCTTGGATGATATAGCTGATGCTTACGGAGTTGCGGTTCTTTCGGAAGCGCTAGCCTTAAGAGAAGCAGGGATAAAAAAGCCTATACTCATACTTGGATATACACCGAAGGATTGGCATGAGCAGTTGATAACTCATGAGATAAGAACTGCCGTATTTACTTACGAGCTGGCAGAGGAGCTTTCGAGAGAAGCAGTGGAACTATCAAAAGAAGCACATATACACATAGCTGTTGATACCGGTATGAGTCGCATAGGATTTATGCCAAATGAAGAAAGTGCAGATATAATCGAAAAGATTCATAAACTACCTAATATTCGTATAGAAGGCATATTTACTCATTTTGCAACTATGGATGAGAAGGATAAGACTTATGCTAAGATGCAGCTAAAGCGCTTTAACGATTTTTGTGAAATGCTTGAAAATAAGGGGATACATATACCTGTAAAGCATGCGTCAAACAGCGCAGGTATTATCGAGTGTCCTGAAGCTAATCTCGATATGGTTCGGGACGGTATAAGTGTTTACGGGCTCTATCCTTCAGAGGATGTTGATAAGAGTAAGTTAGAGCTTACTCCTGCCATGGAGATTAAAGCTTATGTTTCTTACGTTAAAGAGTTAGATGAAGGTATAAGTGTGGGCTACGGAGCAACTTATACTACAACTAAAAAGACTACTGTTGCAACCATACCTGTAGGCTACGCTGATGGGTATCCGAGAAGTCTTTCCAATAAAGGGTCAGTCCTTATAAGAGGTAAGAGAGCTCCGATTATCGGTAGAGTCTGTATGGATCAGTTTATGGTTGATGTTACCGATTTAGACAGCGTTACAGTGGGAGACGAGGTAACGCTTATCGGAAAAGACGGAGAAGAGTTTTTGTCTGTAGAGGAAGTGAGTGGTCTTGCAGGTTCATTTAATTATGAGCTTTGCTGTGATATCTCTCCGAGAGTTCCCAGATATTATATAAAATAAAAACTATATACTTTAATTTATAAGTGGATTTACAAAAAATCACACCGGAGGAAATATATGACACCAATTAACTCAAGCACAACACTTTCGTTGATGCAATTAGGATTGTTATCCGCCATTATCCCCCTTGGTATCCTGCTTGCGTGGGTAATGAAGAATCGTAAAAAAGAAAAGGTAAAGCTTGTACCGTTTTTTGCCGGAATCCTAGCATACATGCTTTTTGGATATGTATTAAGAACCTTGGTAGACGGATTTGCCATGGGATTTAAAAATCCTTTTTCAGACTTCTTAAACAATAATATATTCGCGGCAGCTGCATTTGTTGCACTGGTTGCTGCTGTTGTAGAAGAAAGTGGTAAGTACTTTGTATTTGGAAGAGTTTTTAAGAAAAGCTTAAAGCAGTACACTTCTCCGAAGGATGCCATTACATTTGGTATAGGATTCGGAGCGCTGGAGTGTATCATGACACTGGGAGTGCAATTTATACAGTTTCACATAATAGCAACTCTCATAAATGATGGTACATTTGAAAAGACAATGGATGCCTATAAGAAGGCCGGAGACACAGCAACTGTCGAGCAGATGAAGAGCGTTGCAGAGTCACTTACTCATATAACACCTGTTTCAGCAACGCTTTTTGCTGTTGACAGAATCGCATTTTTCTTTATTCAGATTGCACTTTGCGTCTTGATTTATAAGGGCGTACATAAGAAGTTAAAGAAGTATCTTATCTTTTCCATGGTTTTACACTTAGCTTCTTACTGTGTTTTCTACTTTAGTTCCGGAACTGATTCCATGGGATTAAACGGAATCATAGAGGTTATTGCCCTGGTGGTTACCATAGCGATTATTTACGTTGCATATGTTAATTATGCGGATATTAAAAAGCTAAAGCCTGAAGAAGATAAAACATCAAGTGAAAATACAGATGATAATATAAAGGGTAATTCACAAAAAGCAAATGGTGAAACTAAAGAAAAAAAGACCAGTATCAGCGATATAGCAAAGGGCAGATACGATAAGGCTTCCACGGATAAAGAAGATTCGAAGAACAATTCAGATAATAATAACGAAGAATAATCACTTTAAATCAGAGGGTTAAAGTTGTGAAAGTATTTAAGAATTTTTTTAAAAAAGCATTTAAATTTACTATATGGAGATTGATCGCCGCAATAGTGATACTTGTTGCGATTTTTGTGATGCAATACTTTATGGTAGGCTCTCTTCTTTCAAAACAGGAGATTACTACAGAGGCAGGAACAAGCTCCAGTGCTGTTATAGGTATTCTCGATGATGAAAAAATCGTAAGACAGAAGGTAGCATTTGATAAAGATATAGTGCTTACATCCTTTACACTTAGCTTTGGTTCATTTAAACCAAAGGAAGTTGGAGATACTCTGCATGTAAGTTTTCGAGATGGAGACAATAAGGTTGTCTTTAACAAAGATATACCTATGAAGAAGATAAATGCCAATGGGACATACATTGTAAAGCTGGATGACGGAATCTCTGTAAGTAAGGAGTCAGTGTGCTGTATACATATCTCATGCAGTTCTAAGGATTCTCTTTATGAAAAGCTTCCTACACTCAATACGACTAACAGAACCGATCCTAATAAATACATGTCTACCCTTACTCAGCAGACACATAAGAAGTCATTGGATATATCATATACCTATAACTACGGACAGGTATATCCTTTGATAGTTATGATAATAGAGATTATTGTTATACTTCTTATCATCTTTGAGGGATTTTCTTATGAAGCTGTACACTCGGTAAAGAGAGATGATGATGAGGGCTTAGAGGAAGCAGAAGAGGTAATAGAGTCTGTTAAGGAAGCTGCTAAGGAAATCAAAAAGGATGGAAGCAAGAAGTCTAACATAATAAAGAAACTCTTTTCTTCAGCGAATACTATAAGGGTTGCAAAGATTTTAATATTTATCTTTAATCCTTATGTACTCATGCATACTTTAGAGCTTCTTAACGGAACCAATTCAACCATACTTCCAAATGTATGGCTGTTTACATGGATTCTTTTGATGGCAATTCAGCTTATATTTACAGCTGTTTTCTATAATTATAATATAGGCATGTTTGTTATGGATGTGCTACTGTTGATTGTAGGCCTTGTGAATTTCTTTGTTATGAATGTAAGAGGTACACCGTTCTTACCTGCTGATTTGCTGGGTGTTAAGACTGCTGCCGAAGTTGCGGATCACTATACACTTACCATGACACCTGCACAGTATGTAGTTATGGTTGGTTTCGTCATATGGTGTATCATCCTTATACGTTTCAGAGTCAGAAAGAAGCCTTTTAAGCTTGTCAGATTTTTAATCACTGCATTTGCTCATGTAGTTCCGGCGATAGCTTGTATATATATGCTTTACTTTACACCGGTTCTTGAAAAGGCAGAGATAAAGGATAATATATGGAATAAGGTTGCTTCCTGTAAGACTAACGGTTTTTACTTAAACTACTTTATGAACCTTCATTATCTCAAGGTTTCAGCACCGTCAGGTTATAAACAGGATAAAGCTGAGCAGATTGCAGATACCGTTAAAGAAGGTTATGAGACTGTACATGAATCCGGAGATAAGAGTCTTCTTGCTGATAAAAGTACGAAGGGTAATTCATATGAGAAGTCAAATATGGTTACCAATAAAGACTTTGCTATTAATGATACCCTAAAAGGTGAAAAGCCTAATATTATTCTTATTATGAATGAAAGCTGGGCTGATTTCTCGCTCGTAAATGATTCTATATCATTTAACGAAGATCCACTTCCTTTTATTCATTCGCTTAAAAAAGATACCATTAAGGGAATAGATTACGTATCTGTATTTGGTGCAGGTACTTCAAACTCTGAATTTGAGGCTATGACCGGTAATTCCATGAAGTTTTTCCCAAGTGGCTCAAATGTTTTTCAGCAGTTTACACATAAGTCAACCTATGGTTTGCCGTCGTATCTTAAGGAAAACGGATATAAATGCACTGCAGTTCATCCATCAAGCGGTACAAACTGGAACAGAGTGAATGCATACACTGCCATGGATTTTGACACATTTATAACTATTTCTGATTTCAAGAATCCGGAATATATTAGATATATAAGCGACAAGGAAAGCTATAAAAAGGTTATTGATCTTTTTGAAAACAAAGCTAAGAATGATAAGCTTTATGTATTTGACTTAACCATACAGGGACATGGAGGATATCTTACACATACTGATTGGGATAGTCCTATAAAGGTTTCAAATGCTTATTATGAGCAGACAGATGAGTTTTTATCTTCTACAAGAGTATCGGATCAGGCCTTTGAGTATCTTTTAGATTACTTTGAGGATTATGACGAGCCGACCATAATCTGTATGTTCGGAGATCATTTCCCATCTGTTGAGACCACATTTTATGAGCAGATATTAGGTAAAGAGGAGAGTGAATGGGAATTACCTGATCTTCAAAAGCGTTATGGTACACCTTATGTTTTGTGGGCTAACTATGACATACCTGAGGCTGATAATCTTGTTATAAGTAATAATTATCTATCAAATATGCTTTTAAAGCAGGCAGGCCTTGAGCTTCCTGTATATAACCGTTACATAGAAGAGGTTTCTAAGGAAATTGCTGCCATGAATGTAAACGGATACATGGATATGAACGGTGAGTGGCATAACTACAATGCAGAAGATGAGTCTGATTCCGTTAAAGAGCTTTTAAAGAATTATGAATATCTGCAGTATGCTTATTATAGCGATCAGGATAAAGAAAAGATGGATAAAATATTTGATATGAAATCCGATCGTAAAACATTGGAGGTAAAGTAAATAATGGATAATAATGATGAAGTTTTAAAAAGAGCAAGAGAATTAAAAAAATATAATAATAATGAGTATTTAACACGTCTTATGGAGGTTCTTTCGGAGGCGATTGTTTACGTTCCCGGAACACTTCCTGAGGGCACTTCTCCTGAAGTTATAAAATATTTGCAGAGTCAGGGGCCCCATGCTAAGCTTCCTGCGGGGATTAGGCCAAACCTTGCAATAGTAGTTGATGGTTCCGGAAATAAGTACCTGGCGGGATTTACTTCGCATGAAGAGATTTATAAGGACCCAAATTCAAAGGGAAATGTTCCTCCCCTTATAATAGGTATGCCTTTTAAGGATTGTGCAAGGATTGTGGCTCAAAGTGATTCCGGTTTGCAGGCTTTTGTACTTAATCCTTATTCTGAGAATGTCGTAATCAACATTGAGACAAATAAAAATGAGAATGGTGAAAAGGCACCAAGAGAGAGTCAGGATATCCTCATAAGAAGAAAAATTGAGATTGACACTATACCTTATAGTCTCTTTAAAAATAAGGATTTTATATTTGACATGGTAGATAATCCTGAGCAGACTGTAAAAAATATATTTGATGAAGCTTACGGAGAGCAGGCAGCACCTTATACGGATGATGATTTTGATTCACTTGTACTTAATATGAGTGATACTCTTACCTTTATCCGTGTAAATATGCCTGAAAAAAATACAGCTATCGCAACAGCTGTTTCAATCTTTGTTCTTTGGAATCCTCAAACCGACAGAAAGGGTTACTTTGTTGTAGTCAGAGACATGGGAACAGAAAAAAGACTCTTCAGGGTTATGCCTGACGGTGAAAAGGTAGATGTGTGTGAAGCTCCTATCGAAAGTAATGAGATAATGGAGATTTCTGATATATTTGTCGGTGAAGAAGATGAATAATATAAGTAAAGTAGATAAGCTTAAGGTAATTAGTTTTTTTAATACTGTTGCCGAGAGTTGGGATGAGGCTACCATAAGACATGAGGATATCATAAAAGAAATTTTAGATAACGCAAATGTATGTGAAAGACATGATATCCTTGATGTTGCCTGTGGAACAGGTGTTTTAATTCCTGATTACCTTAAAAGAAATGTTAGAAGCATTACTGCAATTGATGTAAGCGATGCTATGATAGATATTTGCAAAGAAAAATATAATGATGAAAAGGTAGATATTATCTGTGCTGATATTTATGAATTTGACACCGATAAAAGGTTTGATAATATCATAGTTTACGATGCATTTCCTCACTTCGCTGATGCTAAAGGTCTGATAGAAAAGTTGTCCGGTCTTTTAAAGAATCAAGGTGTGCTAACTGTTGCCCACAGTACCGGAAGGAAAAGACTTGATGCTCATCATAAAGGGTGTCCTGAGGGAGTGTCAGTAAAGCTTATGCACATGAAGGAATTAGAGAAAATCTTTTCAGAGTACCTGAGTGTGGAAGTTGCAATCTCTAAGGATGATATATACCAGATAACAGGTAGAAAAATTAATAATATTTAATGCTATAAAAGTTCTGACATAAGAGTAAACTTTTATGATAAGGAAGTTAGATTTATGGAAGATAAGAAGATAATTATGGTTGTGGATGCTCAGGGTGGAGGTCTTGGAAAACAGCTTATAACAGGAATAAGAAAAGAAATCGGTGATGTGCGCATAATAGCCATAGGAACCAACTCTACAGCCAGCGCCAATATGTTAAAAGCTGGAGCGGATGAGGCTGCAACCGGTGAAAACTCCATAAGGGTAGTATCAAAAAAAGCAGATGTTATTGTAGGTCCCATAGGTATGGTAATAGCTGATTCTATGTTGGGAGAAATAACTGCTGACATGTCTGTAGCTATTGCAAAGTCCGACGCTAAAAGGATATTCATACCTTTTAATAATTGTGATAATTATATAGTTGGTATATCTGATCTTAATATTGCAGGTCTTGTAACTGATGCTGTTAACGAAATAAAAAAGATAGTGACATTATAAAGCGGATATGCTATAATACTTTCGCAATATGAAGTTGCGTATATGCACATGAAGTGCTATTTTGTCTTTTAGCTTTATACAGTGAGATTTTTGTCATGAAGACATATATATCCCAGAAGGGTAGAAGTGTCTTCTTTTTTTGTGTGTCATTCTATAAAGATTATTCACAAAAAAAGATACCCTATTTTTAACAAAAGGAGATAAATTACATGAAAACAAAAAACAAATCCATTATGAAAAAAATAACAGCATTTCTTTGTGTGTTAATGCTTATTGCAGGTCTTATACCTGCTTATCCGGCTGTGGCGGAAAAAATCAGTAATAAGATAATAGTCATTCACACCTCTAATTTGAGAGGAAATATAGATATGCTCCCAGGTATCCGTGCATTGAAAAATAAGTATATTGAAGAATATGAACATGTTATACTTGTAGATTCCGGTAACTTTTTACAGGGAACAAAGTATAGTTCTTATGATCTGGGAAAGAGTTATATAAAGTTCATGCGTGAAGCCGGCTATGATATAGTAGTTCCGGGTAAGTTTGATATGCAATTTGGAGATGGAACCGTAGGTAATGCAAAGCACGGAGACGCAGAAGACTTTGGAGACCTTGGTGCTATTTGCTATGAAAATGATTTAATCCTTCTTGGAACCAATATAACAGGCACCGGAGCACCAAATTATTTTGATCAGATAAAAGAATATCACTCCTATTATGCAAATGGGTGTGATGTAGCATTTTACTCTTATGTAGATCCCGATTTAAATGATTTTACTCATTTTGACGGTGTAGAAGCAGGGTCTTTATTTGATGTTGATCAGGCAGCAAAATCAGATCCGGCAGATGTAAAGATTGTATTTGGAAATTCAATTGGACATGATAGTAATGATTATAGTCAGGATGGAAATGTTTATTATTGTAATATTACCAGCAATGCTAATGCAGACTTTAGTGCAGGAGTATATGAAATAGACACAGAGACAAAGGACGTTTCACATATAGAGTTAGAGAATGAAAATATCACTTATGAATACGATGATACACTATTTATAAAGAATTATAAAGAAACAGTAGATGAAGCATATCCATTTTCCACTAAAAATGAGATAGATTTTTCAACTACAAAAAAGGATGTTAGAAGTCGTGAAACTCTATTAGGTGATTTTTGGTGTGATGCTCTTAAGGGTTTTGCTACCGAGTGTGATATAACATCATACTTTAGTGAAGATGCTATAGATGCAGGAAATGATTATATAGCATGCGCTACTGAGGATGTAGTAAGTGTCTGGAATGGTGGAAATCTTAGAGGAAATCTGTGTAATGGTGAAATAATCGATAAAGACTTAAAAAGAGTATTACCTTATCCAAATAAAGTTGCAATATGCTACTTAAAGGGTAGTCAGCTTGTCGAGTTACTTGAATCTGCAACTCAGAATATAATGATGGAAGGTGATACAGATCCTGCATTCTTACAGGTAAGCGGTATAAATTATACTCTTGAGGCTTTCAAGGCTTATAATTCGGGTGAAGTTTACAATGATAGTAATTATTCATATGCAAACAGCCTAAGAAGAGTAACTATAAATTCTATCAATGGTCAAGACTTTGATCCGGATAAAACCTATGCAGTAATTACAAGTAATGCTATAGCAAATGGTATGGACAGTAATTACATAATGAATGATAAGGATGAAAAAAGTACTGTTTTAAATATCCTTGTAAGAGATGCGATAGCTGAATATATGAAAACATGTCTTTATGATGAAGTAAGATTTGATAATTGGACCGGATATGAAGCAGACAATGCTAGAATTATGATTATTTATGAAGGAGAAGATACAGAACCTTTACCAACTACAACTCCAACTAAAAAGCCTTCTTCATTACCTACTGCCGGACCAAATACCGGAGTAGTACCATTACCAACCATTGCGCCTACTGTTACACCTACCCCTGTTGCTACACCTGCCTCTGTTACAAAAGAGCCTTCAAGCGTTAAGATAAAGAGTTTAAAGTGTAAGGGTAAAAAGGTTACCATAATTTGGAAAAATGTATCGGATGCTGATGGTTATGAAGTGAGTTTGAAATCCGGAAAGAAGTTTAAGAAACTTGGAACAGTTAAAAATAAGGGTAAGAAAACTGTTTATAAGGTTTCAAAGAAGTTTAAAAAGGGAAGTAGTAAAGTATTCGCTGTTAGGAGTTTTATAGAAAATTCCGGAGAAAAGATATTCAGTAAATATGTTAAGACCAAAAAAGTCAAGATTAAGTAATTAATTAGATAATCTATTGTTTTCAGAGGGAAGATAAGTGAAAATCAGAACAGAAATAGAACCTGTTATAAGAGAAATAGAGAAGGTTATTGCCGGCAAGACAGAAATCATAGAAAAAATACTAATGGCTATTCTTTCCGGTGGTAACGTGCTTTTAGACGATGTGCCGGGGGTGGGTAAAACCTCCCTGGCCCTCGCTTTTGGCAAAGTCCTTGGCTTATCATGTAAGCGTATACAGTTTACTCCGGATGTACTTCCTTCGGATATTGTTGGATTCTCTATCTACAATAAAGAAGGAGAGAGACTTAGATATGTACCGGGAGTTATAAATGATTGCAACATACTGCTTGCAGATGAGATAAACAGAACCTCAAGTAAAACTCAATCAGCTCTTTTAGAAGCTATGGAAGAGCATAGTGTTACGGTTGATGGAAATACATATGAATTGAAAAATCCCTTTGTCGTGATAGCTACGCAGAATAATGTGGGAACTACGGGTACACAGGCTTTGCCCCAAGCTCAGCTTGACAGATTTTTATTATCTCTTACTATAGGTTATCCTGATAAGAGTACTCAGATGGATATACTTAAGGGAGTGGTAGGAGCTGACTCCATAGATAAAGTTAAACCGATTTATGATTGTAATGAGTTTTTAGCGCTTAAGGAGCAAATTAAAACTGTTAATGCAAACGAAGGAATATTAGAGTATATCTCAGATATAGCGATAGAAAGTCGGTCTTCTGAGCTTTTGAAGCTAGGCATAAGTCCCAGAGGTGCCCTTGGTATTATAAATATGGCAAAAAGTGCAGCTTTTATCTATGGCAGAGACTATATAATACCGGAAGACGTTGATTATGTTATATCCGATACTGTTTCTCACAGATTGATACTTAGCAGAGCTTCTTTCAATGAGAAGATGAGTAAGAAGGATGTGTTAGAAAGAATCATGTCTAAGGTGAAAAAGCCTGACATGAGATGAGGCTTAAAAAGTGAGTGATATTAACAGGTACAGAGTAGCTTATACATTGATTTTTATTATAAGCGCTATTATGGCTGTGTTTTCTAATACAGTCGTATATATTGGACTATGTGCCGGATTTATTATTTATCCTATTTTTTTCTATGTTTATCTTATAATTAAAAGGCGTAATGTAAACTTTACATTTGATATTGATATAGAAAGGGATAAAATCGAATTAAAGTGCGAGAAGGATTTAGGATATTGGGCAATAGTAGAAAGCCGTAATTGTTTTATGAATATGAAAGCAACTTACGATATATATGATTTTGATGTTTTTTTTAACACAGAATCACTAAACTGTGGGAAGAATATATATACTATAAAGGATATTTTCCTAAAAGATCCTATAGGAATTATAAAGGTTAGAATAAAGGATGAAAAATATCCTAATGATTATGAATATATAAAATATCCTGTTAAGAAGGAAATTGCAATCGATATAGATGAATATGAGCATATAAGTGATGAATCTTCTGAGTATTCTATGATTAAGGCAGGTCATGATAACAGCGAAATATATGCCATACGTGAATATATGCCGGGAGACAGTCTAAAGCAGATACATTTTAAGAAATCCCAAAAAGAAGAAAAGCTTTACGTTAAGGAGTATGCGGCTCCTATAGTAAAGAAAACCGTAATAGTAATAGAAAATATAATTCACCCGGACTTTAAGGAAAAGTGCGATATGGATATTCTCTCAGATTTTGCCGGAAAAGTATTATATGTAACAGAGTATCTTTTAGAGCTGGGGGTTGAGATTAGTTGTGTTTTTTCGGGAGAAGATGAAGATGATATAATAATAAGTCAAATACATGATTATAAAGATAAGGATATCTTTTTTGAATTATTTTTATCATCTGCCGTTAAGTATTATGAAATACCGGTTTCTGAATCGGAAATATTTTTAAATTGTAATTACCGGGATTTTCAAATTATTAATCCGGATATTAATTAATAGTAAAAAAGAGTGATATCTATGATATTTTATTATATATTAAGCTGTTTATCCTTGTTGGATTTGAGTACATATTTAAAATGTTTTTATGTTATTTTACCGGGAATTGGTATATATATATTGACCGTTGCAAGTAAAAAAAGTATTAAATATACATTACCTGTAACCTTAATTTTAGGAACCTTAGTTTATAAATATTTACTCCAAGGATTTAAGCAGATTCTTATAAACATATATAAAGAAAGTGAAAAAAAAGAAGCTTATATATATGATTATCCTAAGCTTGACAGTAATATAAATGTTAATTACAGCATTTTAATTACTTTTGCTGTGGTTTTTATTATTCTGGCATTTTTGTTTGCTTTTCTTCATGAAAGCAAGCTTTTTATAATCAGATTAATTCCATTTATTTTAATCAGTGGACTGGAATTATATTTTGGCATTTACATAAATAATTATATAACTGCTCTTTGGGTTATATCTTTGATAGTAAGTATTATTATTTGCAGTATAAGAAGAAAGCTTATACTCATCATTATATTGCTTGGTTTGGTGCTTCTTAGTATGCTTATCATGAATTTTATCGGATATAAGGGAGTGATGGCATTTGATGATATAAATACTTATGTAAGGGATCATGTCTCAATCGAAAGGGTTACCAATCCTCATGCTGATATTGAGTCGGGTATGTATGGAGTTAGAGATGAGCTAGAGCATAAGGATGAGAGTGAACTTAAGAGTGGAGCATCCGCAGAAGATAATAAAGTAAAGAATGAAACATCAGGAGGAAGCAGTAAGAAGGGCTTATCAAGAAGAGTTGCTTCACTTGTTTCTGATAGTTTTGACTGGATGAAGTATGTTCTTATGGTTCTTATCGGTTTGACTTTGATATATATATTGATCGGTATTGGAAGGAGTTTTTATAATCATAGGAGGATCAGAGCTCATCTAAATGAAACTGATAATAAACTAAAGGGAATATATACATTTAAGTATATGATTGAGTATCTAAAGCTCTACGGACTTAAAAGTAAAAATGCTCATTACAGTGATTATACAGAAGATATATGCGAGAAGTTTGGGGCAGTCGATAAAAATGATTATTTAGAAGCGTTGGATATATACAGAGATGCTTACTACGGTGATAAGGAAATTGATGAAGCACATACTGAAAAAATCACAAAAATCTGTGGCAATATAAGAGAATCTGCTTCGAAGAATGTTAGTTTCATAGTTAGAGTAAGAGCACTTTACAGAATTAAAGCACTGGTTATGTTATCTCTTATCTTAGGTTTATTCACGGGATGCAGAAAGAGAGTTATATCTGATGACAGCCTTAAGACTTCTTACGGGAATGAAAATGTAGCATATATGAATAGCTCTTTGGAAAAGGAAGAAAATATATCCGGAAACAGTGAAAAAGAAGAAAAGGATGATGATACTTTAAAGGGTGATTTTATAAATAGAACCCATAAAGAGAAAGGATTAAAGAAAAAAAGCGATAAAGATAGTGTGCTTAATGCAGAAAAAAGTGATGATAATAAAGAGAAGTCAGAGAGCGGAGTAAAAAAAATATCATCCGTAGCAACTGATAGTAAAGAAAATGCAGATAATAATTCTAAGAGTACCTCTAAATCAGAAAAAAAAGATAATAATAAGAGTAAGGATTCGGAGAGTGATCCGGACAGTAAAGATTCTGGCAAGACTAAAGATAAAAAAGCTTATGAAACTTCCGAGGAAACATTACCTTCCGAGAATCCTGTATCAGTTCAAAACAATATAAGCAATAATGATAATCAGGGAAGTGCCGGTAGTAATGAGAATGTAGAAGGAAACGGAGAAAAGACTTCCGATGAATCAAGTGACACAGGAAAGGATAATCCTTTTGGTATAGTGATAGATAAATATAAAAAAGATCTTAATCACAGATTGACTATATATCCTTGTCAGTATCTAAATGTGTATTATGAAGAAAAAGAGGATTACGTTACAGTAAATTCAGCTTCAGAAGCACATAGGATTATACATGATGCGGCAGGAGAAAATATTGGCTCAGACCTTGGAGATGATAAACTTCATATAACCGATTCATGGTTATTAAATAAAAAGATTGAGCCTGAACTTATAGTAAAACTTCAAAGTCATGAAACTATATTAAAGACAGCCGGATCGGAAAAAGAGAAAGAAGTTCTAAAAAGTACTATAACGAATAGACCGGGGTGGGATGCTTTAAATGCAGTTAAATCAGATAATATTATCTTTGCTTCAGAAGAGCTTTTGAAAACAGAACAAGGAGTTCTTTTGCTAAAATATTATATTGCTTATGCACTTCATCCGGAACTTTTTGACAGTGTAGATATATCTCAAATAAGCCATGAACTTATGGGAGATGAAGTCGTATATATAATAAAATATTAAATCTATCATGGAGATATAATAAATGATTGATGTTAAAGATTTATGCTTTTCTTATGACGGAGAGATACAGGCAATTCAGGATGTTTCTTTTTCATTATCAAAGGGGGAGAGTTTAGCTCTCCTTGGAGATAACGGAAGCGGTAAATCTACACTTATAAAGCTTTTAGCAGGGATGCTTAAACCGGACTCAGGCACCATAACCTATGATAAAAGCCTAATAAAAAGAGGTGGTATGGTTTTTCAAAATCCGGATAACCAATTTGTATCATCACTTGTTGAGGAGGATTTGCTGTACGGATTACGGGACAACATTCTTTCTAAGAAAGAAAAAGAAAAGAAGGTTTCGGAGGTTCTTAATCTGGTTGGATTGGAAGGGTTTGAAAAAAAATCAACACATGAGATATCCGGCGGACAAAAGCAATTGGTTGCTATAGCAGGAGTACTCATCATGTCTCCGGATGTGCTTTTTTTAGATGAAGTTACATCTATGCTGGATCATAAATCCGGAGAAAGAATTATAGACCTACTTCGAAAACTTAAAGAAGAAGGAATAACTATAATATATGTAACTCATGAGATAAAAGAAGCGGCCCTTTTTGATAAGATTCTTATAGGAGATAAGGGAAGGTTTACTTTTTTTGAAGGTTCGGATTTAACACGTGAGTTTGAGAGTGTTTCGAAATCGGTTTTTTTGGGAAAGAACGCTGACATTAAGATAGTATCAAAAGAAACCCTGATTTCATGTGAAAAAATAAGTTTATCTTATAAATCTCATATGAGAAATAATCATAATAATTATGTATTAAAGGATATTTCGCTTTCTATAGCAAAGGGAGAATTTATAGGGATAAAGGGTGATACAGGAAGCGGAAAGACAAGCTTGATACGAATCCTTTCAGGACTTATAAAGCCTTCAAAGGGAAAGGTTTACTATAAGGGAGAAGATATAAACAACTCACGCTTTGATGAAAAAGCGTACAGAAAAGCTATTGGTATTATGTTTCAATTTCCTGACACACAGATATTTGAGGAAACGGTTGAAAAGGATGTTGGATTCGGATTGGATTATCTTGGATTTAATCTTGAGGAGAAAAAAAATAATATAAAAAATGCAATAAAAATTGCAGGTCTTCCCTATGAAAAGTATGCATCTAAGAATCCATATCTGCTTTCCGATGGCGAAAAAAGAAGAGTGGTTTTAGCAGGTGTTCTTTCTAAAAGACCTGAAATTATAATACTGGATGAACCTATAGCCGGATTGGATTTGGCTTACAGAAAAGAACTTTTTTCAACTCTTAAGGAAATGCAAAATAAGGGAAAAACTATAATTATTATTTCGCATAATGAAGAGATGCTTTATCACTATGCAGATAGGATAATAGAGTTAAAAGACGGTCATATCCTATGATGAAAGGAAAAAGGGATAAAACCATGAGAGAAATGACAGCCGGTATGTATGTATACGGAGAAAGTATTATACATAAGGCTAAGGCAGGACTTAAAACCTTAATATTATTAATGATAATTATAATTCCAATTGTACTCGATAATTGGATGGCTTCTTTGGGAAGCTTAATTTTTGTCGTTTTAAGTATTATTTTATCCGGATTGTCGTTTAAGTATATATTATCTTATGTTTACAGGATAAGGTGGTTTTTGATTTTTATATTAGCTATGAATATTTGTTTTTATAACAGAAGCAGTGAAGGTATTATCTTTAGTATATGGATAATTAGGATAAGTAGGATAAGTTTATATCAAGGCTTAACTACTGTATACAGAACCATAATTATACTTACAGCGTCAGCTCTTTATACTTCAACAACCAGGCCTCTTGATATAATTAATACATTTATGATAATATTTAAGCCTCTTGAAATATTTAAGATTTCATCAAGACAGATTGCTGTAATAATGGGAGCGGCAATTCAGTTTATACCTACTCTTTATGAAGAAGCAGAGAATATTAGACTTGCTTCAATTTCGAGAGGGTGTGAACTAAACGATAAAAATATATTTAAAAGGCTTTACGGAGGATGTCGTTTGATAATACCTGTATTTTTGACTGCCTTTAAGAGAGCCGATGAATTATCTGTAGCTATGCAGGTTAGGAGTATAGAATTATGAACTTAGACATGAAAAAATCAATGTATACTGCAGTTTGTCTTGCATTGTGTGTGGTGCTTGTACAACTGTTTCATACTATACCAAATGCTGGAAATATATATTGTCCTATACATATACCGGTGTTTATATGTGCATTTATATGCGGAACACCCTATGCATGTCTCACAGGGCTTATGGGACCGGTGCTTTCTATGCTTTTTACAGGCATGCCATCTGCTGTGATGCTACCGGGAATGATTATAGAATGTATGAGCTATGGCTTAGTTACAGGTTTTTTGTATAAAGTAATTAAAACAGGAAGCGAAAGCTTTGATCTATACATCAGTCTTATAATTTCAATGATTGTCGGAAGAGTAGCAGCAGGATTAATAAATGCTATTTTCTATTCAGGCGGGGATTACTCTATAAAGATATGGATGACAACATACTTTTTAACAAGTGCACCCGGTATCGTACTTCACTTGATTTTGGTTCCTTTACTTGTTAAAACCATAGATAGAGTGATAATTAAATCACAAAAATCCGTAGGAAAAGAGCAAAAGAAAGGGAGAGAAGTATGAAGATAACAATTATCTGTGTAGGCAAAATCAAGGAAAAATACTGGAATATGGCAATTGATGAGTATTCAAAAAGGCTTTCTCGCTATGTAAAGCTTGAAATAACAGAAGTACCTGATGAAGCAACACCGGATAAAGCAAGTGCTGAAGAGGAAGAGAAGATAAGGCAAAAGGAAGCAGAGAGAATAATAAGTAAAATTCCAGAAAGAAGTCATGTTATAAGCATGGAAATAAATGGAAAAGAGTATGATTCAGTAGGACTTTCTAAGCATATTGATTCCTTAGGGATATCCGGTAAAAGTCATATAGTATTTATAATTGGCGGATCTTTGGGACTTCATAGTGAAGTATCTAAAAAAGCTCATGAGAAATTAAGTTTTTCGCGCCTCACCTTTCCACACCAGCTTATTAGAGTGATACTGTTAGAGCAAATTTACAGAGCGTATAGAATTATGAATAACGAACCATATCACAAATAAATGTTATTTATGAGGATATATTATCAATACCAATATATATTTATAATGATACCGATATGAATACATATCGGTGTTTTTATTAATCATATATGAACATATGATAATATGAAAATAATACTTGACATGGATATTTCTTGGTGCTATAGTAGTCAAAGCATGATAAACATGTATTTTACAGATATTTAAAACCTAAAAGGTTTTATTTTTAAGTTGATGGTTAGTTAATGCTAACAAAAAGGAGGCTTATGTTTTTAGAATTAGAACAAATAAAAAAGTCCTTTGGTCAAGGCGATACTAAGGTAGAAGTACTGCAGGGGATAGACTTTTCTTTAGAAAAAGGTGAGTTTTGTGTTCTTCTCGGCCCTTCCGGCTCCGGTAAATCAACTCTTCTAAACATTATCGGTGGAATCGATAAAGCTGATTCAGGTGTGATAAAGATTGACGGAGACAGTATGGCGAACATGAAGGAAAAGCAGCTTACCATGTACAGACGTAAACATCTGGGATATATATTTCAAAGATATAATCTTATCCCCAATCTTACTGTAAGGGAGAATATAGAGGTAGGTGCTTATCTGTCCGACAATCCTCTCAATGTGGATGAGCTTATAGAGATTCTAGGACTCCACAAGCATAGAAATAAGTATCCTAATCAGATGTCCGGAGGTCAGCAGCAGAGATGTGCCATAGGAAGAGCTATAGTAAAAAATCCGGATATTTTGCTTTGTGATGAGCCTACAGGTGCACTTGATTCCAAAACTTCAAGGGAGATACTTAAGCTTATAGAAACTGTTAATCAGACATACAATAACACAATTATCATGGTAACTCATAATGACGTTATCAAAGATATGTCTGACAGAGTTATCAAATTAAAGGATGGAATGATAAGAAAAAATTATAAAAATGAAAACAAGCTACGTGCGGAAGAAATAGATTTGTAAAGATTCTCAGGAAGGAATTATATATGAAAAATCCATTAAATAAAAGACTTTTCAGAGAATTAAGAGCTGATATAGGAAAGTACATGGTTATCTTCATAGTTATGGTTATCATAATAGGTGAAGGCTCGGGTTTTTTGGTAGCTGCAAATGGATTATTAAAAGCCTATAATGACAGCTTTGGAAAGTACAACGTTGAAGACGGTAATTTCAGTGTATCTGAAAAACTTAGTAAAAGTACTATTAATTCTATAGAAAACAATGAAAAGGTAAATATAAAAATATATGAAAATTTCTATGTTGAAGGTGACTCGTATAAAGGTTCAACTCTTAGACTTTTTAAAGTAAGAAAGGATATTAACAGAGCTAGTATTCTTTCGGGAAGACTCCCTAAAGAGGATAACGAAGTTGCCATAGACAGAATGTATGCTGATAATAACAGGATTAGTTTACAGGATGAGATTCCTTATGAAGGAAAGAAGTATAAGGTAACAGGTCTTATTGCATTATCGGATTACTCTACTCTTTTCCAAAGTAACTCAGACGTAATGTTTGACGCAACACTTTTTGGAGTAGGAGTGGTTACGGAAAGTGCTTTTGAATCATACTCGGAGGATGATTATAATTATTCTTATTCATGGAAATATAAAAAGAAACCTCATAATAAAGATGAAGAGACAAAGATGTCCGAAAAGCTTATGAAGCAGATGGCTTCTATGGTAAAAATTGAAACCTATACTCCTCAGTATGCCAATCAGGCTATTATGTTTACAGGAGAGGATTTTGGTTCAGATTCAATCATGATAAGAGTTTTTGTCTATATGATTATAGTTATCCTCGCCTTTGTATTTGGTATAATGATGAGTAATACTATTCAAAATGAATCAGAAAACATAGGTACACTCAGAGCTTCCGGATATACCATAAATGAAATAATAACACATTATATGCTTACGCCTGTGTTTGTGACATTAGTAAGTGCACTTATAGGAAATATATTTGGTTATACAGTAATGGAAAAGGTAAATGCAGATCTTTACTATGGAAGCTATAGTCTGCCGAAGTATGAAACACTTTTTAATTTCGAAGCATTTGTAGAGACTACTGTAGTTCCTGTTTTGCTTATGATAATTATTTCTTATTGTACTCTCAGAAATAAGCTCAAGCTTTCACCTTTAAGATTCTTGAGACATGACCTGGGCAAAAAAGGAAGGAAAAGAGCATTTTACTTAAGCAGAAAGATTCCTTTTTTCTTACGATTCAGAATCAGAGTAATATTCCAAAATATATCTAATTACCTGGTACTGATTTTTGGACTGTTTTTTGCAAATTTCTTGTTGGTTTTCGGACTTCTTTTTCCACAAATTATCAAAGACTACTCAGCAAATGTAGAGAAAAATATGTTTTCGAAATATCAATATATGCTTCAAGTTCCGATTGACATGTTTGATGAAAGTTCGAAACTAAAAAGCACGATAGCAGCACTTAAGTATAAAAATGGTGTTGAAACGGAGACTAAAGGTGCTGAAAAGTTTACTTCCTACGGACTTATATCAACGACTGAAGGAATAAGACAGGAGGATGTTTCATTCTATGGAATTTCACAAGAGAGTGAATATCTTCCTTTAAAGCTTAAAGAAGATGACTTTGTTATTTCCAAATCATTTGCTGAAAAATTTATGTTGAAAGTAGGAGATAAAGTAAAACTAAAAGAAGAATTTGAGAATAAATATTACTCCTTTAAAGTAACCGGAATTTATGATTACTATGGCTCTATATGTGCTTTTATGAATCAAAAAGCATTAAATGAAAAATTTGACCTGGGTGATGATTATTTTTCCGGATATTTTAGTAATGAAGAGATAAAAGATATCGATAAAAAATATTTAGGCTCTGTTGTGGATATTGATTCAATGACAAAAGCTTCCAGACAGCTTGAAAAATCCATGGGAAGTGTCATGGATGTAGTAGCAATCTTTTCTGTTATTATCTTTGTGGTTCTCATATATTTGTTATCAAAGATTATTATAGAGAAAAATGCTTCGAATATTTCTATGAGTAAGATTTTGGGTTACATGGACAGAGAAATATCTAATCTTTATATTAATGCAACGACAATTGTAGTTATCATAGGAGCGGTTGGAACAACCTTTATTTGTTCGGGCCTTATAATCGGAGTTTTTCATGCTATGCTTAGAACAGAAATGAACGGATGGTTTGATATAAAGGTACCTCCTATTGTAATTATAAAGATGCTTTCGGCAGGAATTATAAGTTATGGTGTAATTGCGTTTTTTGAATACATAAAGATTAAGAGAATTCCTTTGGAGGAGGCTTTGAAAAATGATGAGTGATTTTTTATGGAGAAAAGACATGATAAAAAAGATGATTTTTACAGTAATTTTTATTTTAGCTGTTTCAATTTCCTTTACGGCCTGCGAGCATGACAATAAAAAGAATGATAATAATAAGTCCGAGGTTATGGATGAAGTCTCTTCTTCATCTGAAGAAACTTCTAAAAGCTCTCAAGAGGATGATACTTCTTCTATAAATGAAGTTTCTCCTGATTCAGACGGTAACTTTGCCGGGTCAAAAGAAGATACAGTGAATATAAAGATCGATAGTACAGGAAAAGTTAAGAAAATAGAAGTGGAAACTACTCTTAAGGAACTTGGAGACAAAAAAGAAATTAAGGATATCAGTAATCTTCAGGATATAATAATTCCGAATGGGGATACTGAATATAAGCTTTTGGATGATGGCGAAGTTATTTTTAATACTGAAGAAAGCCGTATAGAGTATAAAGGAAGTACTTCAAAGGAACTTCCTGTAGGAGTAAATATTTCCTACGAGCTGGATGGAAAAGAAATTAGTGCCCATGAGCTTGCAGGAAAAAGCGGTAAGGTTAAGATAAGATTTGATTATGATAACCATACTTCTGCTAATGTATCTGTAAAAGGCAAGAAGTATGAAGTGAAGGTTCCTTTTGTTTTTATATCGGCTCTTATGCTTTCAGAAGAACACTTCAAAAATATCAAGGTAAAAAACGGTGGCGTTTTTGATATGAGTGATGAGATAGTGGCCTATGGTATAGCAATGCCGGGATTAAAGGATAGTCTTAAGCTGGATGCCATACAAAAGGATATGAAAAAATTCAGTAAAAAGAACGATAAAAATAAGGATGACGAGATAAAAATTCCTGATTATGTGGAGATTACAGCAGATGTAGAAGATTTTAAGCTTGAGTACAGCCTTACAATAGTTTCAAAGGGAATTTTTGCAGATATTGATAAAGATACTTTTAAAGGTGGTTCTAAATTTACTAAAGGAATAAAGAAACTGGGCAAGGCTTCTGACAAGCTTTCCGATGCAACGGATAAGATGTATGAAGGTGTTTCTGATTTTGGAACATACTTAAGAAACTATACTGATGGTGTTAGTAAGGTTAGTGACGGCGCTAAAGGTTTAAGTAATGGTCTTAATGAACTGGATAAAAACTCTGATGATCTTAGGAAAGGAACTAATGCACTTTCGAAGGGACTTAAGGATTTAAAGAAGAATTTAGATTCCATGGATACGTCTGCATTTGCTAAAGTAGAAAGTATGCAGGGATTTGTGCAAGCTATAGAAGCTATGAAAAAGGGTGTTAATTCACTTTATGAAGGAAGTGTGGGATTAAGTAAAGGAGTTGATGGCTATACATCCGGTATTGAAAAAATAAAAGTTGGTGCTGCTTCGTTAAGTGACGGCTTATCTCAGATTGCCTCTTCCGGATATAGTTTGAACTCCGGTTATACTAAGCTTATAACAGCCATGGAAAAACTATCGGATGGAATGGAAAAATATAATGAAAAGGCTGTTAAAAAGCTTACAAAGCTAGAAGGAGATGATCTTTCAAAGGTTCTTAATAATGCACATGCATTAAAGAAAGCAGATAAGCAATATGGTACATTTACCGGTTCTTACAAGGGTCAGGATGCTGGTGTTACATTTGTGTTTGAGTCAGAAGAAATAAAAAAGGGTTGAACATGTTTAGTCTTTGGTGTAGAATGAGTTCATGATTTTTAGGGGACAAGGGTTTTTGTCCCTTAAAACATTATGGAGGAATATGTATGCGTAAAACAAAAATTGTTGGTACCATAGGGCCTTCAAGTGAGAGTGAAGAAGTATTTGCAGAGCTTTGTAAGGCAGGACTCAATGTTGCAAGACTTAATTTTTCTCATGGTACCCACGAGGAGCATCAAAAAAAGATCGATATGATAAAGAAGGTTAGAGCAGAGCTTGGTTTACCTATTGCGATAATGCTTGATACCAAAGGACCTGAATATCGTATCGGCACATTTGAAAATGGTAAGGTTGACCTAAAAGAAGGAGATCAGTTTATATTTACGGTTGAAGATGTGGTCGGTGATAATAAGAGAGTTTCCGTAAATTACAAAGATCTTCATCAGGAATTATCTCCGGGAGATACTATTCTCTTAAACAACGGACTTCTTATATTTGAAGTGGAAAAGGTGGATGGTTCGGATATTATAACAAAGGTCTTAGATGGTGGAGAGCTTTCAAACAGAAAGAGTATGAGCTTTCCGGGTAAGGTTATGCATCAGACATATCTATCAGAGCAGGATAAGTCCGATATGCTATTTGGTATAAAGAATGATGTGGACTTTATAGCCTGTTCCTTTGTTTCTGTTAAGCAGGATTTGCTTGATGTTAGGGAGTTCCTTAATGCCAACGGAGGAGATGGTATAGAGCTTATAGCTAAGATTGAGAATCAGTCGGGATATGATAATATTACAAGTATATGTGAAGAGTGCGATGGAGTTATGGTTGCTAGAGGTGACATGGGGGTTGAAATTGCATTTGAAAAGCTTCCTGCTATCCAAAAGGATCTTATAACTACATGTCGTATGATGGGGAAGAGGGTTATAACTGCTACAGAGATGCTTGAATCCATGATTCATTCCCCTCGCCCTACAAGAGCTGAGACCTCTGACGTTGCTAATGCTGTTTATGACGGTACTTCTGCTATCATGCTTTCGGGAGAGACAGCAGCGGGAGCTTACCCTGTAAAGGCTGTTGAAGCTATGGCTCGTATAGCTTATGCTACCGAGCAAAATATAAATTACAGAAAACGTTTCTATAATAAGGAATTTTTGATTCAGAATGATGTGGATGCCGTATCACATGCGACTTGTGCCATGGCTATCGATATAGATGCAAAATGCGTGATAGCTTGTACCCTTTCAGGGATTACAGCCCGCATGGTTTCTAGGTTTAGGGCACCTGTAGATATAGTTGGTATGACTACCAATGAAAAAACATTTAGAAAGCTTGCTCTTTCATGGGGAGTTACACCTGTTATGTGCGAGATGTATCCTTCAACAGATGTTCTTTTCTACAGTGCTAAGAAGCTTGCTGCTCAGACACTGGGACTCTCTGAGAAGGATAAGGTAGTTATAACCGGTGGTATAACAAACGGACAGTCAGGTAATACCAATCTTATAAAGATCGAAGAAGTATAACTTAGTCTTTTTGTATTTTAGTGAGTTTTTAAAACAATAATATAATAATAAATATTTCAAAAAAAAGGAGATTAATTATGAAAGAGTACTCACCTGTAAAAGAGGGAAAAGTAAGAGAAATCTATGATACCGAGGATGGTTTAATCATGGTAGCAACCGATAGAATCAGCTGCTTTGATGTAATCCTTAAAAACAATGTAACTAAGAAGGGCGCTGTGCTTACACAGATGTCTAAGTTTTGGTTTGATATGACAGAGGATATAGTTCCTAATCACATGATCTCTATCGATGTTAATGATATGCCTGAATACTTTAGAAAGCCTGAGTTTGACGGTAACAGCATGCTTTGTAAGCGTCTTACCATGCTTCCCATAGAGTGTATAGTAAGAGGTTATATAACAGGAAGTGGCTGGGCAAGCTATCAGGAGAACGGAACTGTATGTGGTATAAAGCTTCCTGAAGGACTTAAGGAGTCAGAAAAGCTGCCTGAACCTATCTATACACCGTCTACCAAGGCTGAAATCGGAGATCATGATGAAAATATATCATTTGAAAGAAGTGTAGAGGTTCTTGAAAAGGAATTTCCGGGTAAAGGTCAGGAGTATGCTGAAAAGCTTCGTGATTATACTATTGCTCTTTATAAGAAGTGTGCAGATTATGCACTTAAACACGGTATAATAATCGCTGATACAAAGTTTGAGTTTGGTCTTGATGAAAACGGTAATATTGTGCTTGGTGATGAGATGCTTACACCTGATAGTTCTCGTTTCTGGCCGGTGGAGGGGTACGAAGCAGGTAGAGCTCAGAGTTCATTTGATAAGCAGTTTGCACGTGACTGGCTTAAAGCTAATCCTGATAATAACTGGACACTTCCGGAAGACGTTGTACAGAAAACAATTGATATTTATCTTGAGGGCTATGAGATGCTCACAGGAGAGAAAGTAAAGTAATATTGTTATATTATAAATAAAGATTCATAAAGCGGATAGGAAGTCTTTTAAATTAAAGATTTTCTATCTGTTTTTTTATTTATGACAGAATATTTGTCAATGACAAAAAATGACTCTTTGTTGCACGTATATATTGAAAAGTGGTAAAATATACACAAGTTTTGTAACGTTTTTGTTTTTTTTAAGTATATGTTTGTGCTAAAGGGCGTCGCAAACATGCTCTGACAGTCGGTATGTTTTTAAAATATATATATTTGATTTTTATAGGGTTTTTAATCCGATTTTTGTACATTTTAAGTAAAACCGGCTTGTCAGACTCAAAAAACAAATCGTCCTTAGAAGGAGGAAAATGTATGCGAAAAAAATCTTATAATGTATTTATAGCATGGATTCTTGCTATATGTATGATTTTCACCGGTGTCGGCCTGTATGACACTACTTCATATGCGGCCGGAGAGGTGACTCCCGGTGATAAAGAATATACCATAACCTTTGATTATGGTATTAACGAAGAAGCTCTTGCCAATAATGATTATACGTATAAGGGTGTGACATATGCGAAATCTGTTACCGTAAAAGAAGGACAGACTTTGGAAGATATTGAGGATTTGGTTATTCCTTCATATGGAGATGAGCTTTATTTAATGGATTTCGATTACTGGATGGATCAGGATGATTCTTACTATTATCCATATTACGGAATATATTCAGATATGACCTTGACAGCTCATTATGAGCATCATATAACTTATCATGCAGGAGAAGGTAAGTTCTATGATTCATCTTCCGATACATATACTCGTGGTTACTTATCAGAGAGTGAAGGTAAGGTTGATTTAAGCGTTGTCTGCTATCCAAAGAGTAATTACAGGGCTTTTGTAGGTTGGTCACTTAAGAAAGACGGTACAGAGGATGATCTTTTTGATGATTCTAATTATGTTTATCAAAATATAGACCTTTACCCTGTATTTGTTGATGGTTATCCTGTTACCATAGATGCTAACATAGATGGCGGATATATCTATTATTATTATGAAAGTTATAAGGATAGTGAGGGATATAATATCTATGGCAGTAGCAGATATTTAGAGCCCGGTAATAAGACTGTTACATTTACCTATCCGGTGGGTGTGAAGCCTTCTGATGCCAATTACTTCTGTAATAATCCGATTCGCTATAATAGCTGCATGAATCCGGGAGATAATGACGTTGAATTCAAGGAATTAAGCCTGGATAAGAGTGGTGCCGAAGGCAATTCTTTATATTTTTATAATTATGAGCCTAAGGGTGACGGTAAAGATACCATATATGCAATCTGGAGTGAGTACTGGGTTGTAAAGTTTAACTCTAACAAGGGCGATGGTAATGATTATGATGAGGAACGTAGAGTTGTAAAGGGAGAATCATTATCCGATATACCATATAGCTACTTTAGATATTATACAGATGATGTTACAAGAGAATGTATAGAGTTTAATACTAAGAAGGATGGCTCGGGAACAAAAATCAATTATTCCTTTGTGCCAACAAGTAATATAACGGTATATGCTCAGTATAAAGATACTTATCAGATTTCCTTTGATGGAAACGGCGGCTATATATACAGCTGGGGAAGCAGCTTTACAGTTGATAAGGGAGAAGAAGTAAAGGGTACATATGATAACATGATTGTTATCTGGCCTGAGGAGGAAGATGGAACTGTCAGCAGAAAGGTATTAAAGAATTGGAATACAGCCTCTGACGGAAGTGGTGAGACTCCTCCTTTCACACCGACTAAAAATACCACACTTTATGCACAGCCTGAGAATGGTGTACTTGTAACCTTTGATACCAATGCACAGGACGGAGATGAAGGTAATCAGTACGGAACGCTTTTCTCATTCAGAGGTCAATCCAATAAAACCGAGGCTACATATGCTTACTCAAAAAATAAGCCTATGTCGGATGTGCCTTATCTTAGCTATTATGTTAATGAAACCAACAAAGAGTTTGCAGGTTGGTCACCTGTTTACGGTGATACAAGCAGTGTTATAGATCCTTCAAAATTTGTGCCAACAAAGGATATGACACTTTATGCCACTTGGTATAATCTTATTGATGTAACTTATGATGGAAATGGTGGAAAATTTGCATACGGCTATGATGATGAAGATAATACCCACTATACCACTAAAGTTATAGAGGGTAAGAAATACGATCCATACTCTGCAGAGGTGCCTGAGGCGGACGGTCAGGTATTTGTCGGATGGTCAGAGAAGAAGGGAAGTAATAAGATTATTCCATACGGAAAGACCTTCGTTCTTACCGAACCTATGGAATTCTATGCAGTTTGGGAAAGTGGTAATACCATTACTCTCGATGGAAACGGTGGTAATGTTAGATATATCTCAAGTGGTGGACATGAGCATCATGGAGATACGAGTAAGGCAGTATTTACCATAGCTAAGGGTGAGACTGTTCTTACAGCAAATACCTATAAGGATAAATCTTTTGATTCTTATACAGCAAGATTTGTAGAAGGTTGGCACGAAGATGGTTTAGTTCTTGGTGGCTGGACTAAAACACTGGGTGGAGAGCAGGTAGACCTGACAACATATGTTCCAACGGGTGATGAGACCTTCTATGCAATCTGGGAAGAACCTTGCACGGTAACATTTGATCCTAACGGAGGATCATTAGAAAGCTACTACACCACAATGGATGTTCGTAAGGGAGATACTCTTTACTCCCTGCCTACTCCTGAGAAGGATGGTGAGTATTTTGTAAAATGGGTTACCGAGAACGGAGAAGATCTTACTACTGAAACTGTCATATATTCTGATATGACAGTTAAGGCTGAGTGGACAACCGAGAAGGTAACTGTTTCCTTTGATTGTGGAGAAAATGCAACACTTTGGAATGGCGATGAATATGTAAATAATCTTCAGATAGAAGTTGGTAAAGGAAGCAATCTTAATTTCTCGAACTATATACCATATGATAGAAATAATAGCGGATTAAACTTTGGTGGTTGGAAGTCTGACAATTATACATGGAATTTTGATAAAAAGGCTTCTTACTATACAGTAAATGAAGATATTCAGTTTACAGCAATTTGGGAAGCTATTACATACTATGATGTTATATTTGATGGAAATGGCGGTATGGTTGAAACTACTAAGGACGAGGTAGATCCGGCCGAAGAGATAGAAATAAAGGTTGAAAAGGGTGATATAATAGGAAGCTCATTCTATGCATATCTTCCGGATGAGCCTGATAAAGATTTTACAGGGTGGTACTCTGACAAGGAGTGTACAAATCTTGTTGCAACATCAAAGACTATAAAAACATATAAGCCAACTTCGAATATAAGGCTTTATGCAGGATTTGAAGAAAAGAAAGTAAATGTAACGGGAGTTTCTCTCTCAAAGAATAAGATCACACTTGGTATTTCAGGAGATGAGGCTGATACTTATAAGCTTACAGCTTTTATATATCCTTCTAATGCAACCAATGATAATGTCACATTTATGAGTAGTGATACAAGTATTGCTACGGTTGATGCTAAGTCAGGTCTTGTAACTGCAGTAGGTGAAGGCGAAGCAGTAATTACGGTTACTACTGAGGATGGTGGCTTTACAGCTACTTGTAGTGTTGTGGTTACAAGTGTTACAGCTACTGAAGCGAAAGATAAGCTGGAAAATCTTAAGATTGCTTTAGCAACAGCTACAGCAGATGAAGCTAAGGATTTAATTAAGAAAACAGTTGATGAAATCAGTGGTGTTGAAAGAATAGCAGGACTTATTGATCAGGATGACACCATGTATGACCTAATCGATGAACTTGAGGATGCTTATATTGCAGCTGCCGGTATAACTGTTGAGAATCCGGCAGACAGTAAGTCAAATTGTGATGTTTTAGCTAGCGTTCTTGGAGTAACAAAAGAGGATATTTTAGGTGCATTTGGTGTCAGTGGAGCAGGACTTAATGCTCTTCCGGGTGATACAGTAAGTCTTCAAGTAAATGAGGTGCCTGAAGCTGAAAAGATGGCTATAGATTCTAAGTATACTAATGCATCTCAGTTTGATATGGAACTTGTAAAGAGTGACGGAAATGAAATTGAAGAACTTGAAGTGCCTGTAACTGTTAAGCTTCCTATACCTACAGGAAAGATTAGATCTAAGATGTACATACTTCACTTTAATGATGATGGAACATATGAAGTGATTAGACCTGTATTTAAACATAACAGTATGTATGTTACAGTTACACACTTCAGTATATTTGCAATAGTAGAGTCATCAGACGGAGAGATAATCAATCCGGGTAATGAAGATCCTACTCCGGGACCGACAACTGCACCGACCGGTAATCCGGGTAGTGCAACAACTCCTACACCTGCACCTAAGACTACAACTCAGCCTACACCTACAGTCTCAGCTAAAAAGGCAGCTGCAGTAGGAACCGCTATAGTAGATACAGCTAGCAAAGCAAGCTATAAGGTTACATCCGATGCAGATCCTTTCACTGTTGCTTATGTTAAACCAAACAGCAAGAGTATTAAGAAAGCGATTATTCCTAATACAATTACATCTGACGGAGTTACTTACAAGGTGACATCTATAGCAGCAAAGGCATTTATGAATTGTAAGAAGCTTAAGAATATAAATGTTAAAGCAACAGGAATAGTTAAGGTTGGAGCGAATGCATTTAAGGGTATACATAAGAAGGCTGTAATCAAAGTGCCTAAGAGTAAACTAAAAGATTATAAGAAGAAATTTGCAAAGAAGGGACAAAAGAAGACGGTTAAGATTAAATAATATCTGAATAAAGAACTGTTTACTTAGTCGGTGATTAAAGAGTCAGGCAAGATGTTAATTCATCTTGCCTGATTTTTTTTCAAGATTTCTCATTTTTTCTTGACAAATATATTTATGAGTTGTAAACTACTTCAAGTGTGCGCTTGTGCACGCTTAATTCGCATGTAAGGAGGTGAAATCGATGCCTACATTTAACCAATTAGTAAGAAAGGGAAGAAAAACTTCTTCAAAGAAGTCTAATTCTCCTGCATTACAGTACACTTACAATTCACTTAATAAGAAGGTTGTAAATCAGTCTTCTCCACAGAAGCGTGGTGTATGTACTGCAGTCCGTACTGCAACACCTAAGAAGCCTAACTCAGCTCTTCGTAAGACAGCCAGAGTTCGTCTTTCTAATGGTATTGAGGTTACAACTTATATTCCTGGTGAGGGACATAACCTTCAGGAGCATAGTGTTGTGCTTATCCGTGGTGGAAGAGTAAAGGATTTACCTGGTACAAGATATCATATAATCCGTGGTACTCTCGATACTGCAGGAGTACAGAACAGAAAGCAGGCTCGTTCCAAGTATGGAGCAAAGAGACCTAAGAAGTAATTCAATCTTAGAGTCGCATTAATTGGTAAAGTGCCGGTGTGATTCACTTTTTATTATATATTAATTTTGAATCTAATCTGGCGCGGACACAAAACATGTATGAATATCATACAATGATTTTAAGTGAGTACCGATGAATTAATAATTATTAAGGAGGGAAGAGACGTGCCACGTAAGGGACATATACAGAAGAGAGATGTTCTTGCAGATCCTGTATACAACTCAAAGGTTGTAACAAAGCTTATCAACAACATTATGCTTGATGGTAAGAAGGGTGTTGCACAGAAAATCGTTTATGGTGCTTTTGAAACTGTAGCCGAGAAGAGTGGTAAGGATGCTCTTGAAGTATTCGAAGAGGCTATGAATAACCTTATGCCACAGCTTGAAGTAAAAGCAAGACGTATCGGTGGAGCTACATATCAGGTACCTATCGAAGTAAGACCTGACAGACGTCAGGCATTAGCTCTCAGATGGCTTACTGTATTTTCTCGTAACAGAAGCGAGAAGAATATGAAGGACAGACTCGCTAACGAGATCCTTGACGCATCAAACAATACTGGTGCTGCAGTAAAGCGTAAAGAAGAGATGCATAGAATGGCTGAGGCTAATAAGGCGTTTGCACATTATCGCTGGTAATAATAGATTGTAATTTTCTATGATTTAACGGAGTTAAATCATGAAAATTATCAATCTTTAGGAATTTTCATTATTAGCTCGCAAAGCAAGCTCGCTAATTCGCGTAAAGCGCGACCATGAAAAGTTCTTGAGTAATTGATATTTAATTAAAAAATAAGTAATTCATTTATATATGGAAATAAAAGAAGGAGGAAAAATCCTTGGCTGGAAGAGAATATCCACTTGATAGAACAAGGAACATCGGTATCATGGCGCATATCGACGCAGGTAAGACTACACTTACAGAGCGTATTCTTTACTATACCGGTGTTAACTATAAGATTGGTGAAACTCATGACGGTGCTTCAACCATGGACTGGATGGAGCAGGAAAAGGAAAGAGGTATCACCATTACTTCAGCGGCTACAACTTGCCACTGGACACTTAAGGATCATCTTAAGACTAAGCCTGGTGCTTTAGAGCATCGTATCAATATTATTGATACTCCTGGCCACGTTGACTTTACTGTTGAGGTTGAGCGTTCACTTCGTTTACTGGATGGTGCTGTAGGCGTATGCATTGCAAAAGAAGGCGTTGAGCCACAGTCTGA
>JAEEGL013562886.1_pt1 | contig 36142 bp, 32 predicted proteins | sample 9134231 | NCBI WGS metagenome assembly JAEEGL01 (sample SAMN16246548, study PRJNA631951) | gut metagenome | biome: gut microbiome; feature: rumen; material: fiber-attached | host: Bos | place: Iran: Karaj | collected 2018-10
GCTTTTTTTCTAAAGAATTAAGCTAAGGTTATTGTTCCGTTAAATCTTTACTGTTCTTAAGGCTTTGTCCTTAAGTTTGAAAATCAATGTTGATTGAATTTTCAGGGTTGTTTAGCTGTTTAATTATCAAGGTTCTTTTCGCACTCCGCTCTCGCAAAGCGCTCGATTAGATTACCACCGTTTTGTAACTTTGTCAACAACTTTTTTTAAAAGTTTTTTGGGAAACTCTGTTTTCATTCCTCGTGAATGTTTACCGTTTCCTTGGCTCCGTTTTTGCGGTGCGAGCGATATATTACTCCCGAAACCGACTTTTGTCAACAACGTTTTTTATATTTTTTTAAAAACAACAACAATTCCAAAAAGCTCTTTCAGAATCCCATCTCCTTTGGTTATTTTACATAAACACAGAGAGCTCGGGTGAGCTCTCCGTGTTTTACTCTTCTGCCAATAACGCCGCTTTGGCAAGCTTATCCGCCATTTCGTTGTATTTGACTCCGGTATGGGCAGCCACCTTGCGGAACGAGATTCTGATCTGTGATGCCGACTTCTTCATATATTCCGCATATCCCGCAGTATATTTGTTTTTGGCTTTCCAGCCGCCTGTGGCCCACATTTCTATGCCCATATAGTCATAGCAGATCTCAATTTCCCTGTATCCCTTGGCCTTGGCCCATTTAACGGCATTCATCGCGCCCAACATTTCACCGGCTACATTTCTTATATTGGCGACTTCAGGGTCATTACCCGCTCCGGAAAGCTCGGTCTCCGAACCGTCAGGCTCTATAAGCACGCATCCGTATGCATACTTGGAAAGAGTCTTTTCAAAGCTTCCGTCGACATAGGCGGTCAGTTTACCTTCCATAATCCTCCGAATCCCTTATCCTCTGCTCTTCATCACAGCCCTATAAGCTGGATCAGCAGAACTTTTGCAAGTGTATAATAGGTAACCGCAGCCACAAGATCGTTCATCGTTGTGATGAGGGGACCGGATGCGACCGCAGGGTCAAATTTCATTTTTTTAAGCAACATCGGTATCGAAGCTCCGACAAATGAGGAAACGATCATTGCAAGGCAAAGCGAAGCGCCTACGCAGCCGGAGATTGCGAAACCATACCACCAGGGCGAATCTTTGAGGAAATGCATATAGAGTCCTACAAAGCCCAGGGCAAGTACTCCGAGGAGAAGTCCGTTTGCCGCACCGACACGCATCTCTTTAAATATAAATCCGCGTCTTTCACGTGCCGAGATCGAGCCGTCCATAAGCACACGAATGGTGACTGCGAGGGACTGGGTTCCCACATTTCCCGCCATTCCCAGGATCAGTGACTGGAAGCTCACTATGATCGCCACTTCCTTTACAACGTTTTCAAAAAGTCCTATAACACTCGATACTCCCATGGCGAGAAGTAACAAAAGCATAAGCCAGGGCAGACGCTTCCTCATACTTTCAAGAAGCTTTTCATTTATGTCCGCCTCTTCGGTGAGACCTGCCAGTTTAGCATAGTCTTCGCCCAATTCGTCATCAACCGCTTCCACGATATCGGTTGATGTGATTACGCCGATTATATGTCTGTCACTGTCTACAACGGGGAGCGAATCCTCGGCGTAGGATTTCAGGTCTTCAATGGTATCACTGATCTTCTCATTGGCATCGATGCAGGGATAACCGGTACTTATGATATCTTCGAGATCCGTATCCTTTCTCGCAACGATCAGGTCACGAAGTTCGATGGCGCCGTAGTATTTTTCGTTGTCGTTGTCGTCATAGACATAGATCGTATTGATGTTATCGTTTTCACCCGCCTGCTTAACAAGCGAACGCATGGCATCCTTGATGGTCGCACTTCTCGGAATGGAAACATAATTGGTCGTCATCATGCTTCCGACCTTATCATCATCATAGGAACGGATAAGGTTGATGTCTTCCGTGGCTTCGGGCTCCATGAGGGAGATGATCTGCTCTCGGGTCTCCTCGTCTTCGATCTCTTCCAGAACGTCCACCGCATCGTCGGCATCCATGTTTTCGATTACGTTTGCCGCCTTTTCAAGGCCGAGTTCTTCGAGGTAATCGGAAACATCATCGATATAGGCAAAGATCTCTGAAACCTTCTCATCGCCGAGTATCCTGTACAAGCGGATACGATCACCCTTGCTGAGGTGCGTCAATGCATCCGCAATATCGTTATCATGATAATTGTCGAGTTCGGTACAGATGTATTCCTCGTCGCCGTCCCCTTGGATTATCGCGAGTATCTCTGCGGTAATGTCACGTCCTTCTTCCTGTTCGCCCTCGTCGGAAGCTACGGCATCTTTGGGATCGTTTTCCTTCTCCGCATCCCGCTTAACGTCCGTATCCGTGGCAGGCGCCTGTTCTTCCGTATTATCCGATATTTTTATGTCTTTTTCTTCCTGTTTGGATACTTTCTTTTCTGCTTCAAACCCACTTTCGGAGTTTTCAAGCAATTCATTTCTGTCTTCCATGATCCGCCCGCCTTTCAAAGTATTTCCATGAAATTTTACCTCAAAGAAAAGCGGTTGTAAAGTTAGTTCGTACCTTCTTTATATATAAAGTCGATATCCGCAAGGCTGATCCTGTCATTGTTGAAAAGCATGCACTCTTCTCCGGGGACGAGGCTGATATCGTTCACTTTGGTACCGTTCGTGGAATTGAGGTCAGCTATGGATATGCCGTTCCCGTTTCTTTTTATCTCGGCATGAAGCCTGCTGACATTGCCACCGGGAGCATAATCCGTATGGTCGGAGAGGCTGCCGATGATAAAAGGCAGTTTATCGATCACGATCCTCTCGTTATTCTTAAGGTTTAAAAGACCGGGATTGCACTCCTGTCTCCGCACCGAAAGAAGAACGGTATCCTGTGATTCTTCCTCGAACAGCCTCTCCTCTCCATCCGTCCCACCTGAATAAAACTGCTCCTTTTTCTTTTTAAAACACCGCGCAAACCACCCTTTAAGGGTGCCTGTATCCTCAGTCGACTGCGTTACCCTTTCCGCTGCCGCGTCTTTATCGATGTTTTCTTTATATATAGCCCCGAGGGGGGCAGGAGCTTCTTTGTCTATCCTCTCTTTAAGTGCTTCAATGCCTTTTTCTTCCTTCATGCTCAGGATGTAGCAATCATATAGGAGGGTTACCGCCCTTCTGTCGTCATAATCCACTCTGTTCAGCATGAATTCAAAAAAGGTCTCCGCCTGTTCTTTTATCTTCCTTCCGTAGCCCGGAAGATACACAAAATTCGCATTATAATCGGATATGTTTATAAAAACATACTCAGGGAGCAGCACAAGATCATCTGGATCCAATAAGAGCTCCGCAACCTCTTCAAAAACCGCAACAAAGCTGTTAAGAACGGCAATGAGCCTTGCAAGATCGATGGTAAGCGTCCTGAAAACAAGTTCCATTGCCTTGTTTCCGCCGATCCGATATTTGCAGCGTTCCTCCCCTCCTTCGTTCATGACCGCGGGTGCAAGTATCCTCACCGTCTCATTGTTTTCAAGCATTTTTATCTTATATTCGTCATCCGGTCCGCCCACATAAGGCAGCGTAAAAAAAGTCTGCAGATATTCCCTTACATATCTTCCGTTCAAAACTTCTTTCATTCTTCCCCCTTAAGACCTAAATCTTTTATTTCGCACAATAAGCGCTCAAGGCGCATCGAATCGCTTGTTATCCCATGTTTTTGGCACTCACTCACGCATTTTTCGCTGTAATTCTCAACTTTACCGTACAATCTGAGCGTAAAAGTCAGCATCGAAAAGATCATCACGATGATAACGCTCATCACAAGAGTGGTTTCAACCGTATATACTCCCGAGATTTTCATATCCCTACCGCCCTTTCCAACACTTCAAATGACGCATACCCCGCAAGAATAAAGGGTACGAAAGGAAGCGCCGTCTTAATATCAGCTTTTTTCATTATAATAAGTACAATGCCTGCCAAAGCGCTGAGAACCAACGCTGCGAGCCATATAGCAAGAATCCTTTCCCAGCCGCAGACTATCCCCACCGCAATAAGTATAAGTCCGTCACCGAGTCCGATCTTTCCTTTGGTACAGAAAGACACAAGGAGCGAGAACGCTCCCGGAAGCACTGCCGTAAGGAGACCGGACGGTTCGTTTTTACCGCAGATGAACACGGCCAAGTTAAAACACGCAAGGATCAATATGGGAACAACGCTCACTTTTTTCCTTTTTATGTCTTCAAAAGACAGGATGATAAGGGTCATACAATTGATCATGAGGCATGCCGCTTCAATCATCTCATTCCTGCTCATATTTACTCTCCTTTTCCGCATCTGCTGCAGGGTTTCATATCCTTAACTTCAGTAAGATCCACTTCCCGTACGTTTCTGATAAGTGCGGGACATTTAGCATCATAATGATATTTTGTCCCGTAAGCCGTGATATACACGGTTTCCCCGTGAACGGACCTCTTACAGGATTTGCACTCGATGTACTTATGACCGTTCCTGTTACGTTTCTCTTTGATATCGGAAACAGGCACCGCTTCCGCATTTACGGAAAGATAGGAGCAGGCTTTATCCCTGTGATACACGGTGCCGTTCTCAGTCACATAGACTTTCGTCGTGTCTTTATCTTCCGCATCTTTCGGCTTAAGAGCATTCTCATCCCATACTCCCGTGTTCGCCCGTACCCTGTAGTCCTGTCTTAAGGGCACGGTAAACCTGCTGAAGAACGGTGCTGCGATGGGTATCTCAGCCGTTACTTCTATTATATAAACGGAGTCCTCCTCTTCTTTAAAACCCACGCTTAAATGCTCATAGATTTTTTCTTTTCCCGAGAGGATGTTAAGGTAAAGGGTGGGCGTCCACAAGAGATCCGCATGTTCGCATTTTTCCCCCGATGTATTTCTCTGAACATACCCGGCCGCGGAAAGCTGCCCCGCCGTTTCGGAAACGCTCATCGTAATTCCCGTCTGAAGGAGGAGAACAAGAAAAAGCTGCCAAACGGTCCAGACAAAGAAAAAGAATAAAGGAAAAGCAAACGCTGTCTCTACGGTCACGGAAGCTTCCGCTGTTATGTGTCCTCCGCTGTCTGTTCTTATTTTACGCATTGTTTTCATACACACATTTTCTCACTACCCCAAAGGTAAAATCCTAAAGAACAGACAACGGAGGATACATTTAAAAACTTCCGCCCGTTTGGACACGCATTACATATGCGCTCTCCCCGAAGACACCTGTATCAAACATGCCAACCGCCTCTGCCGAAGCCGTAAAACACCACTCTGTAACAGCATTATCCATTCTGAACGTATCCCTGTATTTAAGTCTTATATTTTCCTGGATTAGATCAGCAATCCTTAATTCCTTTTTGGTAAGTCCCTCAAAAAAGGACAAGAGTGTCAGATAGTGCATGTAATTTGCACCGGGAAGATCGTTTCCTATTGCTTTTGCTTTCGCCTTTACTTTTTCTCCGGTCATTACAAGGATCTCGGATATACTTATCCTTCCTTTCGGCGAAAAGATCGGGACACTTTTTCCCATGAACAGTGCACTTACTTCCACCATGGCTTCTTCAAGTGCCCAGACCGTAAGAATGGCATATTTAACAACATAGAGAAGCGCAGGTATCCCGGTGAAACCCGAAACGGAAGCCGCAAGTGCCGTAGCCTCTCCGTTACGTTCGGCATCCGCAAGAAGCGAAGCAAACGTGAACACCGCACGCAGAGCCGTAAGCTTCAGAGCCGCAGCTGCAAGATTCTCGGCGTCACTCGTCTTCCCCGAAAGGACATATTCCCGTTCATAACAAAGTCTTGTGTCGGTCCGCTTGGACGAATGATCCGAGAAATGGTTCTTAAGCCAGACCTCGGTCAGGAAATCTTGTGTGAGTCTCTCCCCCGCATCCCGCAAAAGCTCGGCAGGATCGCTGTTTTTAAAGAAATCTCCCATTTTGGAAAACGCCGAAAAAATATCATCGGATGACTTGTCATAATCCCCCTTCGACGGAAGATCCAGACCGTTAAGCTTCTTATGGGAAACATCTTCAACGCCGAGATAATCGAGAAGTCCACCCGACATTGCCTCGGAAAGTGTCTTCTTCGCGTCTTTTCCCGTGGAGTTGCCGGGTCTTAGACCACTGTAATTAAACTTAAGTCCGTCATAACTCAGCTTCTCAAGGCAGTCTAACGTATTTTGGACCTCGCTTCTCAGTTTCTCTCTGTTAATGTGCATCTCCGGAAGTCTCGCCATACCGATGGTCACGACGACCTGTTCAAGACGTTCCATCATCGCTTCCGTATCGTAGCCCGATTTTTCGAGGGTTGCGTAAGCCCTAAGATCGACGGCGTCATTAAGCAGACTGTCCACAAGTTTCCCCGGGATCCCCTCTGTGTTCTCAATAAAATCGGTATAATCATCCATGACCGCCATGACAGCTTTTTGCTTGATCCTGAGTCTCAGCACCGTTTCAAGCGCACTGTGGGCGTTTTGATATGCGGAGTCCATCACTTTCCTCATAAGGTCATAAGCTTCTTCATACGAAGAAACGGTATCTGCAAGATCACTCCGAAGCCCCGTCAGTATATCTTCCGCACTGTTAAGAGCCAGACATGTCTCATCGTAAAGATTATTAAGCTCCCGGATCCTGCTCTCGGTTTCTTCAAGTCTTTCTTTATAATCATCCGTTTTCGGATTTAATTGATTCTTCAAAGAATACAGCCGGGCAATCTCCTCACGGATCTCCGTAAGCTGCGACGTGATCGACCTTATAAGTCCCGCCTGGGCAGAGACACGCCTCTCAATGTCATCTGCCCTTTCCGTAAGAAGAATTATGTTGTTAAGCCCCCGCGTACAATACACTGTCCCGCTTTTAACAAGATCATATATCACAACGCTCCCGTAGGTGCTTTTCATATAGCCTTCGTCCTTAATGCCCAGCATTTTAAGGAAAGAGGATGATGCAACAAGGTTACCGTCTTCGTCGACATATAGTCCGTTTTCGGCAGTTCTGACGCCGTCAACAACGGTCATGAGATTTAAAAGTTCTTCGGTAACAGCCGCCGTTGTTTGCATGGCCGCCGCCTGTTTCTCATACACTTCTGTGAGGACGTCGGCAGATGCGAACATCTCATCCCCGGTTATGCATTCAAGGAAGAGTTCCGCTCCCTCGTAAAGTGCTTCATCCCCGATCTGTTGTCTGATATCGGACTTGCTTGCATCAAGTATCGTTCCGTAATCTTCCAATGTAACTTTAACGTCTTTGCCCCCCAGTAATCCTCTGCTTCCATGTGTATATGAATACGCGAGGTATCCCGACAATTCTTTTTCGAGGTTTGCTTTTTCTATTTCCGTCTTACCGAATCCGCCTTCTATGGCGAGCAGCCCATATTCCTCGAACAAAGGATAGTAATACTCTCCCGCAAAGCTCTTTGAAGCAAGCTCCGACAGCATAGCGAGCTGCGCACGGGAAGCGATTATCCTCGCGCCTTCAAGCACAGTAAAGATGAAGGATGCCATAAATATAAGGAGGAAACTTAAAAATACGGTGATACTTCCTCCGGCTTCCGTCATTCTCGTATCCTTACGCAATGATCTTGGTCGCATTTGTATTTATCTTTGCAAAAACATTGTTTACGATAGCGGTGAGCTGTTCCTTAAAAACAAGCACAAGCGCTATCAGCACCACCAGGATCAGGATGATCTCCACAACTCCCACTCCCGATACTTCCAATCTTCTTTTCATATAACCTCCGTAATGTGCGGCCACCGCCGCTGTGAAAACAAAAAACAATCAGAATGTTTTGAATGCCGGAACAAGAAGAAGAGCAAATACGATGATAAGAAACCCTGTCATGGGCAGAAGAAGTTTGGTCCCTGCCTGTTCACCCCGTATCTTGATCTTTTCCCTCTCGTCCGCAAGTGCCTCTCTCATCTCCGACATAAGGAGCTCCGGCAGTTCGGATACGCCCTTGGTGACAGATTGTGAAAGGATAGCCGCTATCCTTTGATACCTTGTGTTCTCCATGCGTTCTCCAAATCGTTCATAGGCGAGTTTTTCCGAACTGCCGTTCATGATCTCCCTGCAAGTGACGGACATGTTCTCCGAAAGCATGCTCTGTACGCCTTCCTCCGCGTAATCATCCGTCATCTTCTTCCACGCGCTTCTTAGTGTAAGCCCCGCCGTAAGAAGTATGGACAATCTCGACAAAAAGTCCTTACAGTCCGACTCAGCTCTAAGAGCCCGTTTCTTACGCCTGTCTTCAAGAGAAGTGTAAAAGCCCTTCCAAACAAGGAGCAGGATGATGACGGCAAGCATCCCGCCTCCCGCTGCCACGGGGAAAGACTTTTTATCGGTGGGAAAGAGTTCTGCATCACCGATCCTTTGAGGCAGAACAAAATCTTTTTCGAGATCTTGTTCCCTCTCGTATCGTTGAAGTTCTCTCATAATTTCCCGAAACGCAGTTTCACGTTCGTCATATCTTACCGGAACGACGGTGACATCACGCTCATAGAGTCGGAACTCCTCCCCGTAAAAAACCTTTGCACATACAGTTACCGTTTTCTCCTTCTCAAGATCCGAATTCATTACGCGCCCATTCGTGCGTACAAGAGCCGGATCGGAAGTGCTCCAGGAGAAGATCACGGGGAAGCCCTCCAACTTTTCGGGAAAGACGAGATCTGCCGTAACATCATCGAAGGAGGTATTTCCCCCGAGCACACAGGTATCCAGCACGGCTTCAATGTCCCGCTGCATAAGATCTATATCTTCATCGCTCATCCTAAGGGGATCAACATTAAGATACCCCGATCTCTCCCCAAAACCGTCCTTTATGGTGACGGCATACGTGACAGACGCGCCGTTCACATCCTCTCTGTGTATCTCACGGCCTTCCTCCTTATTCCTGCCGCAAAACATGACAGTTGCAAAGAGCAGGACAATGATCGGCAGAACCGTTAAGATACGTTTTTTAAAGGAAGCCGTCAGAAGATTTTTTACTTCATCCCGCGTCTTTCCCGGGTAGAGGTTCATATATGCGTATATTTTGTTGTCCGGGATCATTGGGTCAAATAAACTCATACCTGTAAAGTCCTGCTGATGATCAGTCTGCCCAGAACGAAGCAAAGGATGCAACACAAAAAGATGCAGCTCATGAAAACCATGCCAAAAACATCGTGATAAAGAGGAGTAACCATATCGGGGGCAAGGAGCCTAAGGTAAAGCAGTATGCCGTAGGGGATCGCGCACATGATGCGGAATTCGCCGCGTTTTGCGGCTATGACGACATTAAGATCGCGTTTTAGGGCTATGGTATCGGTAAGCCCGGCTACAGTCTGCCTTATCACCCTGTTCAGATTACCACCCGTTCTTTTGAGTATCCTGAAAAGTCCCGCAAATTCTTTAATGTGCTTCGAGTCAGTCTTTCCGGCAAATTCATTAAAAGCCTGCTCCATGGTTATTCCTGCGGAAACCTTCCCCGCCATCTCACGAAACTCTCTTGTGATCAATGCGTTCTTCCCGTACAGTCCTTCAAGTCCGCGCACGGTTTCGACGAGCCCGTGTTCTGCGGAATATCCGGCTTCCAGCGCGTTCCTCAGGATAAGGAGAGCGTCCTTAAAACACACATCCAGCTGTTCCTTATGCTTTTCACGTTTTTTAACAAGGGACTCACGGACAAAAAGGGGGAGAGTCAATAGAAGTATAAAAGACAAAGGTTCAAGATCGTAAAACAGCCATGCGGTGGCAAAAGCGAAGCCGATCCCCAAAGCACATCCCACCGCCCATGTTCCGACATGCAAAAGATCACGCATCCTTCCACTCTATCCCGGCCTTTCGAAGTTTCCATGTGCATACGAAGCTGTTGGCCGTTCTTACCAGTCCGCCGTTCACCGCTTCCTCCGATGTTTTCGGATCTTCCTTAAAAACGTACAGCGGATTAAGTTCTATCTCCCCATCGCTTATCCCGAGTACTTCGGATATCTCAAGCACCCTACGGCTTCCATCCCTCAGGCGTCCCAAATGCACCATGATGTCAATGGCTGAGCTTATCTGTTTCCTGACTGCGGCAAGGGGGATCTCCGTCCCCATGAGTATCATGGTCTCAAGGCGGTCCAGCATATCCGAAACGGAATTTCCGTGTCCCGTGGACAAAGAGCCGTCATGTCCCGTAGCCATTGCCTGGAGCATATCGATGGCTTCGGCACCTCTGACCTCACCGACAATGATCCTGTCAGGACGCATACGGAGCGCGGTCCTTATAAGGTCCCTTATTAAGATCTCTTTACATTCACCTGAGTTTTTGTTCCTGACTTCAAGACGAACAAGATTTTTGATGTTGCTTATACGAAGCTCGGCAGAATCCTCGATCGTGATGATCCTTTCATCCTGCGGGATGCACCCCGCCAGCGCGTTTAGAAATGTTGTCTTCCCCGACCCGGTGCCCCCGGAGATAAAGATGTTATACCCGGCCGCAACAAGCTTCTTAAGGCTTTCGGCAGCTTCCTGCGTGACAGTCCCGCATTCTATGATCTTTTCAAGCGTAAAGGGTTCCTTCGGGAACTTCCTTATGGTCACCACAGGGCCGTCGATGGCAACGGGAGGAAGGACCACGTTTACACGGGAGCCGTCGGGAAGGCGGGCGTCCGCTATAGGGTCTGCCTCGTTCACGGTACGGTTGGCTCCCGAAACTATCTGCTGGATAATGTCACGCAGGCGTTCCTCCGACTCGAACCTGCGGTCAGATCCGGTTATCTTGCCGTGTTTTTCGGTGAATATCCCGTCGGGTCCGTTTATCATTATTTCCGTGATCTCTTCGTCGTGAAGAAGCGGCTCCAGAACGTCAAATCCTCGTATCGAGTCGAAGACTTCATCGCGGAGACGTTCCCTCGCGCCGAGATCAAGGAAGTTTTCCGCCGCTTCTTCGTTTATACACCTGCAGATTTCTTCATTAAGCGTCTCCTCCGAAATATTCTCCGAATAATCAAAGCTTTTAAGCACCCTGTCCCTTATCTTCTTTTTGGTTTCCCCGTTCATATCGTCACCACACCCGTTCTGTTAAGTATTTCCTGTTTCCCCGCGTATTTCATCTGTCTTAAAAACTCATCCGGTCCGGGATCGTTCTCACCCGTTCCCACAAGGACCACTTCATCGCTCATTTCCATAAGATGCTCAACGGCATCGGACATAAAACCGCATTCAAAAACGATATTTTCAAAGCATCCGTCCGTGCGGCACATATCGACAAGATTCTCCATCTCTTCCGCGGAAAACTGCCAGAGATCAGAATAAAAGTCGGTGCCCTTAAATACGGTGCAGCCCCTTTCATTTCCCGCACGAAGCAGCATTTTCCCAAAACCTTTTTTGTTGGTTCTTGCCGCAAAGAGAAGTTCACTTATCGAAACGCCTTCCGCACTTTCACGCCCCACAGCTCCGAAGGGATCCCAGTACAGAAGAAGTGTTCTTCCCATGCGTGAGAGTTCCCCCGCCTTTTCTGCCGCACATTTACGTGCGGCGAGATTGGACGAAGGTGAGTAAATCAAGTGGAGCTTATGAAACAAACCATCCCTGTCCCTTTCGGGGAAAAGTCTTGTAAGCAAAATCGGTGCGCGAAGATATTTAAACAGGACATTACCCGTCATGTCATCCTCGGCTTCTTCCCGGTCTTCGGTAAGAAAACAGACGCGTGTTTTGTTGTAAGTCGATAAATGCTTGGGATCAACTGTCAGAAGAACCTTAAGTTCATCGGAATGTAAGAATCCATCGATCTCTTGATCATTTTTAAAAGCTGCTGCGCCATATCCTATGTCTCGGTGCGAATTGATGTACGCGGCAAGCCGCTCGGCATATCCGCCGGAAGGAGAATAAACTCCGATCAAATTCCCCATGTAACCCCCTTATTCTTTGGATCGCTTTTAAGCGGATCCCTCATCGGATGAGTAAATGATATAGCCTGAAACCCGCTTTGTCAACGGCTTCGGAGCACAAAGACGTTTTTCGGCGATGTGCATAAAAACAGGCTGCGCTTATGTACGAAGTGCACAATAAAACGCAGCCTTTAATGCTCAATTATTCTGATCTGTTTATTTTTTGTTTATAATTACTTCTCGTCGGCGAGCTTTCTGCCCATGAGAACACCCATGGAGGATGCCATCATGAGTCCTCTCGTCCAGCCGCTGGAGTCACCGAGGCAGTACAGACCCTTAACATTCGTTGTGAGGTCGGGCTCCATCTTAACCTTATTGGAATAGAACTTGAGCTCGGGGCTGTAAAGCAGTGTTTCCGTAGAAGCAAAGCCGGGAACTACCTCATCCATGGCCTGAATGAAGTTGATGATGTTGGTCATTGCACGATAAGGCATAGCAGCCGTGATATCACCTGCCACCGCATCGGGAAGGGTGGGACGCACATTGGAGAAGGAAAGTTCCTTTTCCCATGTACGCTTACCGCAAAGGATGTCGCCGAAACGCTGAACAAGGATCTGTCCGTTGGCAAGCATGTTGGTAAGCTCTCCCACCTTCTGAGCATACTCGATGGGCTTGTTGAAAGGCACCGAGAAGTTGTGTGAGCAGAGGATGGAAAGGTTGGTGTTCTGGGACTTGAGTTCCTTGTATGAATGTCCGTTTACAACGGCAAGGTTGTTATCATAGTTTTCCTGGCTTACAAAACCGCCGGGATTCTGGCAGAAGGTACGAACCTTGTTCTTAAAAGGCAGAGGATAACCTACGAGCTTGGACTCGTAGAGAACATCGTTCACTTCCTCCATGACCTCGTTCCTGACCTCGACTCTTACTCCGATATCAACGGTTCCGGGCTTGTGAGCGATATCGTATTTCGCGCAGAGCTTCTCGAGCCACTCGGCGCCTCTTCTTCCCGTGGCGATAACAATGTTCTCGGCCTTGTACTCCTTACGTCCGTCGCTTTCCTCAAGAACGATACCCTTTACCACACCGTCATCGATGATAAGATCCTCGCAGGACTTGTTGAATATCATGTCAACGCCGTGATCCTGAAGGAAATGCTCAAGATCTGTGTAAAGCTGCTGAGCCTTCTCTGTTCCGAGATGGCGGATAGGGCAGTCGACGAGTTTCAGACCCGCTTTGATCGCTCTTCTTCTGATCTCCTTAACCTTATCGGGGTTGCTTACGCCCTCGACATGGGTATCGGCACCGAAATCAAGATATATGGAATCGGTGTAATCGATCAGATCCTGGCAGTTCTGGGGACCGATGAGAGTCGGGAAATCTCCCCCCACTTCATAGGACAGAGAAAGCTTTCCGTCCGAGAAAGCGCCCGCGCCCGAGAATCCGGTGGTAATGTTGCAGGGCTTGCAGTTTACGCAGTGCCCGATCTTTGCCTTAGGGCAGCTTCTCTTCTCGATGGGCTGTCCCTTCTCTATCATAAGGATTTTTTTCTTACTTCCTCTTTTGATCATTTCATAAGCCGTAAAAATACCCGCAGGTCCGGCTCCGACAATAATAACGTCATAATTCATGCGCATTCACCTCATTTTCGTTACATTGGTGACACCGCAGCACCTTCGTCCGCGGTGATAAACCCGATATTCAATTATATCCTATAATAATGTTGTTGTAAACAACGAACGAAAACACGCAACTTAACACCACTGTCCGACAAGATTCGCAATGTACAACTCCTTGTTAAAAGGATATCATTCATTGACTTTACACGGATTATACAATATAGTAATTTTGATTGGGTATGTGTTTTGTTTGCACGCCCTTTATTATTTGGAGGTAAATATGTTTTCAACCGGAAAAGGCGGAGTACATGTTCCGCATAACAAAAATACAGCCGGTACGCCCGCTGTACGTATGCCTGCTCCCGAAACCGTGATATTGCCGACATCGATGCACATCGGAAAACCCGCTGTGCCCGTAGTCAAGCTCAAGGATCACGTAAATGTGGGCACACTTGTCGCAGAGAGTGCAGGACCGGTGTCGTCCCCGATATATTCCAGTGTTTCGGGTGATGTTACAAAGATCGATACAATTCTTACCGCAGGAGGCACCTTTGTTCCGGCGATCTTCATCAAGTCCGACGGACTTATGACGGTTGACGAAAACATTGCACCCCCCGTGGTAAATGACTATGCTTCCTTTATCGATGCCGTACGCAAAAGCGGTATCGTAGGTCTCGGAGGCGCAGGCTTCCCCACTGCCGTTAAGCTGGATGTGAAGGACACATCCAGGATCAGCGAGCTCATAATCAATGCCGCGGAATGCGAGCCTTATATTACGAGCGACACCAGAACCATGATCGATGACGCTGCGGATGTAAAGGAAGGCATTGAGCTTTTCGAGAAATATCTCAATGTAAAAAAGGTCATCATCGGAATAGAATCCAACAAACCCGAAGCCATCAAAAAGATGAAGGAAGTCTTCGCGAAGGATAAGGCTGTGACCGTTTACACCCTTCCCGGAGTATATCCTCAGGGTGCGGAAAAAGTCATCATCAGAAACACCACCGGCAAAGTCGTTCCCGCAGGCAAGCTTCCCATCGATGTGGGTTCCGTGGTCTGCAACGTTACGACAATGGCGGCCATCGCAAGATATATCCGCACGGGCATGCCCATCATCGAAAAGTGCGTGACCGTTGACGGAACAGCCGTTAAGGAGCCCAAGAACGTGATCGTTCCCATAGGAACTCCCGTCAGCGAAGTTATTAAATTCTGCAACATTAACGAGGAAGACATATACAAGATCCTCTTCGGCGGCCCCATGATGGGTCTTTCGACACCCGATCCTTCGGCTCCCGTCCTTAAGAACACCAACGCCATCACGGTCATGGGACTTAAGGAAGCTTCACAGCCCAAGGCTACACAGTGCATACACTGCGGCAAATGCGCAACACACTGCCCGATGAATCTCACCACCTTCGCCATCGCCCGCGCCTTCGAGCGTGACGACGCCGAGGAGCTCGCAAGACTCAGAGTCGACCTGTGCGTTGAGTGCGGCTGCTGCTCATTCATCTGCCCCGCAAAGCGCCCTCTTGTGGAGATCAACAAGCTTTCAAAGACAAAGGTACGCGCTTATCAGGCAAAGCAAAAACAGCTTGCGGCTGAAAAAGAAGCTGCAAAAGCTGCCGAAGCCGCAAAGGAGGCAGGTAAAGCATGAACAGACTTTTTATTTCGGTTTCACCGCATTTTCATTCAAAAACAACGACCCAGAGCATAATGCTTGACGTCATAATCGCTCTGATGCCCACTACGCTCGCGGGTATCATAATATACGGTTTCCGCTCCCTTGCGGTACTCGCTACGGGCATCGGATTTGCCGTTATCTCGGAATATGTATTCAATAAGATCGCAAAGAAGGCACAGACGGTAAGCGACCTGAGCGCAGTAGTCACAGGACTTCTCCTTGCCCTTACCGTTCATTCCAACATGCCCCTGTGGCAGGTTGCCATCGGTTCGATCTTTGCCATCGTTATCGCCAAGGGCGTATTCGGCGGTATCGGTCAGAACTTCGCAAACCCCGCCATCACCGGCCGACTCCTTATGGCAGTCTCCTTCGGCTCCATGGCAAAAGCGGCATTCCCCGTTGCAGACACCGTTTCATCGGCAACACCTCTTGCCATCCTTGAGAACGGCGGTAACTTCGATCTTCTTCCGCTCTTCCTCGGAACACGCGGAGGCGCCATCGGTGAATCCTGTACCCTTGCTCTCATAATCGGAGGCATCTATCTCCTTGTTAAGAGAGTCATCACCTGGCACACACCCGTTGCTTACATAGCGACCGTTTTCGTTCTCTCATGGATACTCACCGGCGACTTCACACTTGCCCTTGCTTATACAATGGCGGGCGGTCTGTTCATCGGCGCCATCTTCATGGCTACCGACTATGCAACAACGCCTTACCGGCCTCTCGGCAAAGCGATCTTCGGAATAGGCGCGGGCCTCATCACGGTAATGATCCGTTTCTACGGCAACCTTCCAGAAGGCGTAAGCTTCGCGATCCTTTTCATGAACCTGCTTACACCTTACATCGACAAGTGGACCGCTAAAAAACCTTTCGGAGGTGAAGTAAAATGAAAAAGAATCTTCCGAATGTTTATGTACTTACAGCAATATGCCTGATCACCGCATTGCTTCTGGCCCTCGTAAACAGCTTTACTCTCCCCGTTATCAAGGCGGCGGAAGAAAAAGCCACACAGGAAGCTCTCCTCGAAGTGCTCCCCGGAGGCGGCAGATTTGAAAAGCTGGACACTGCAACCATAAGCGGTTCCTATGAAACAAAGATCCAGGAAGTCTACAAAGCTTCCAACGGCGGATACGTTGTAAAGATCATGTCCGCAGGATACTCGACGGGATTGCAGATCATGGTCGGAATAGACGCGTCCGGTAAGGTTGCGGGCTCCAAATGCCTTGCTTCGGCAGAGACCCTTGGCTTTGAAAAGACCTACGGAGAATCCCTTCTCGGTGCGGATAAAAATACAATTTCCGGTATCTCGACAGTTTCCGGCGCAACAAAGACAACGACAGGATACAAGAAAGCCGTTAATGACGCCCTGAAGCTTGCGAATGCTCTCGGAACGAATTAGGAGGAAGGCGATAGAAAAGAACAGTAAATTATCTATAATAACCAAAGGCTTCTTTAAGGAAAACCCTGTATTCGTGCTTGTGCTCGGAACATGTCCGACACTTGCGACGACCACAGGCGTTATCGGAGCCGTCAGCATGGGACTCGCCGCAACAGCGGTCCTCATCTGCTCAAACCTTGCCATCTCTCTTTTAAGAAAGATCATACCCGACAAAGTCAGGATACCCTGCTACATCGTTATCATAGCAGGTTTCGTAACGATAGTTCAGATGCTCATGCATGCGTTCCTGCCGGAGCTTTATGATCTGCTGGGTGTTTACCTCGCGCTGATCACTGTAAACTGCATCATTTTGGGACGCGCGGAAATGTTCGCCAGCAAGAATTCTCCGGTAGACTCCATGCTTGACGGTCTCGGAATGGGAATAGGCTTTACCATCGCTCTTCTTCTCATGGCAACCGTCCGTGAAGTATTCGGTGCAGGCTCCTTCGCAGGTATCGAAATACCGTTCCTCAAGGATCACACCATAGGCTTCCTTGTAAAGAGTCCCGGCGGCTTCCTTGTATTCGGACTTCTGATCGCTGTCGTAACACTCGTTATGACAAGCAAGGGCAAGAAGGCTCCCGAGCTTAAATGTGCAGGCTGCCCCGCAGCAGGCATCTGCTCGGCTGCCGAAAAAGAAAACTGTGCCTCGGGCGACGAAACTGAGAAAGGAGTGCAGGCTTAATGTTTAAAGAACTTATAATCATACTGATGACATCAGTCCTCGTAAACAACTACGTTTTAAGCCGTTTCCTCGGAATCTGCCCCTTCCTCGGCGTTTCAAAGAAGCTGGATCAGGCAACGGGCATGGGTATCGCCGTAATCTTCGTAATGCTCATGGCAACGGCGGCAACCTACCCCATCTATTACGGACTCCTTGTTCCGAACGGACTGGATTATCTGCAGACGATAGTGTTTATCCTCGTTATAGCAGCTCTCGTTCAGTTCATCGAGATTGTGCTTAAGAAGTACATCCCGAGCCTTCACAAGGCGCTGGGTGTTTATCTTCCCCTCATCACCACCAACTGTGCTGTTCTCGGTGTTACCATCAATAACATCACCGACGGATACAACTTCGTACAGTCAATGGTCAGCTCCCTCGGCTGCGGTCTCGGTTTCCTTCTTGCAATGGTGATCTTCTCGGGCGTTCGTTCGAAGCTCGACGGTCCCGAAACTCCGAAGGCATTCCGCGGACTGCCCTCCACCCTCATTGCGGCATCCATCGTTTCCCTGGCATTCATCGGATTTGCGGGGATCATCGATAACTTATTCGCATAGGGCTGAAAGGAGAAGCTATGAATGAGATATTAATTGCCGTCATCGTGGTAGCCGTGATCGGTATGATCTGCGGTATCGTACTTGCACTCGCATCCCACTTCATGGATGTACCCGTTGACGAACGTTTTACAAAAGCACGTGCATGCCTCCCCGGAGCCAACTGCGGAGCATGCGGATATACAGGCTGTGACGGTTATGCAAAGGCTCTTGCCGACGGCGAGACCGACCGCACCAACCTCTGCGTTCCCGGCGGCGACGTTGCCGCAAAGGGCATTTCCGACGCTTTGGGTCTCGCCTTCGCGGATGTTGAAGAAAAGGTTGCCTTCGTACACTGTAACGGAAACTGCGACTCCTCCAAAGACAGAGCGCACTACGACGGTATCGGCGACTGCAAATCGGCTTCCTTGATCTACGGCGGACCGGAAGCATGCGTATACGGCTGTCTCGGCTTCGGTGACTGCGCTTTAGCCTGTCCCGAGCAGGCGATCTGCGTAGACGGAGACATCGCAAGAATAGACATAAACAAATGTATCGGTTGCGGTATCTGCGTAAAGACCTGTCCCAAGCAGATCATCTCTCTCGTCAATGTTACCGTGCATACCGCCGTTCAGTGTTCCAGCAAAGAAAAAGGCGCAAACACCAGAAAGGCTTGCGCGAACGGATGTATCGGATGTAAGAAGTGCGAACTCAACTGCCCCGCAGGAGCGGTCAAGGTGGTCGACAACCTGGCGGTCATCGATTACTCTCTCTGCACAAATTGCGGAAAGTGCGCAGAAGTTTGCCCCGTCGGCTGCATGAAGCTTACGAACTTCAGCACAGGTCACAGTGCAAAACAGGCATTATAAAAAAAGCGCGCCGTCGGGCGCACAACATAAGAAAAGGGCGGATCAGATCATCCGCCCTTTTGCTTTTGCCTTTTCTTCTTCTTTTTCCTTGTATTTCTTATAAAAATAGTCGTTGGATTTCACAATACCCGCCGTAACGAGAACAAGACTTACAACTACAAGCCAAACCTGTGAATGATCCTTAAGCCTTGCCTTACGTTCCTGAGGCGTCTCTTTCTTTTCGGTCTTAACGGAAAGAAGCGTTCGTTTGGCGTCCCCGTAATCCGAACTCTCGTTCTCGGTGATCTCAACTTCGTTTTCCTCTTCCGAAGAGCCTTTCTTCGTGTTTCTCCCCGCAGCATACGCTCTGTCGTAAACAGCCACCTGAACGGTAACCAACAGCATCATGACAAGCCAGATCACCGCCGCCAAAATCTGCGCTCCTGCCAGTCTCCTCTTCATACTCTCCTCTTTTCCGTGTAACCTCATATGCTTACACGTGCAAACTCATATACTTGATTTGTATTCTGATATAATTTTATGTGAGGGTGTTTTTATCTTACAATATAAAAAATGTTCTGTCAACTATTTTTCTTTATAAAGTTAATATAATATTTATGTTAAGTTCAAACCCAGCAAAACAGGCAGGTTGCATCTTGTTGCGCCTGCCTGTACGTGTGTTTCCTTTGTATTATGCTTGGACAGTGCCTTTCGAAACTTTGCAAGTTTTCTGTCATTGGCGGGATTTTTTCTTATTTTTCAAAAAATCTCATCTCTGCCCGTTAGAAACCTTCTCTGTCCAGAATTTAAGCGCATCCACGGTAGCGGAAAGCTTTTCGAGATTTGTCTGTATCCTGATGAAATCCACTTTCTCGTCTTCGGTGATCCGACCGTCCACAGTGATCTCCACAAGGCGATTTCGCTCTTTATTGAGTTTCTCCAACGAATCGAGGGTCTCGAGAACGATCTGCGAAAGCTGATCCACCTTGACCTCGGTCATATATTTCATACCGATGCTGCATTCGTGGGTGCAGTAATAATTGCAGAGCTCGGGGGAATTGTAACACTCGCTCATGGCAAGCACTTCATCGGGTCTCGCCATGGAACGCTCGTTTTCGATCTTCTCGATACGGTCCGCTGAGACAAACTGCATGAGCTCCCCTGCTCTTTCTCTCGTCAGATTGCATTCCTCACGCTTTTCCTGATAGATGTTCTTGTTTTCCTTAACAGATTTCTTTCCCATTTTAACTCCCTTTAACCTTGTATGAACGCCATTAAACCGACATCTTTTTAATTATAAGTCACTTCGAGGGCGTTGTCCACAGGAAAAACGCCCTCGATGGTTTAATTTATGCAAGCCTATAGTTCTCCGCCTGAGCGTTGAACAGCTTGTAATAAAGACTGTCGGTCTTCTTCATGAGATTGTCGTGGGTGTCGAAATCAGCGACTGTTCCCGCATCGATTATGAGTATCTTGTCACAGAAACGCGAAGAGCTCATACGGTGGGATATGTAGAACGCCGTCTTATCCTCCACGAGGCTGTTGAACTTCTCGTAGATCTCGGCTTCGGCTATGGGATCCAGTGCGGATGCGGGCTCATCCAGGATGACCATATCGGCATCCTTCTTATAAAGCGCGCGGGCGATGGCGATCTTCTGTCCCTGACCGCCGGACATCTCGATGCCTTCCTCATCGTATTCCTTGCCGAAACGGCTTTCGATACCCTTAGGGAGTTCGTCCACCTTCTCGCGGAGTCCGACTTCGTCTATGAGACGGTTGATCTTGTCGATGTCATCGCCGGTGGGAACGCAGGAAATGTTCTCGCGTATGGAGAAATTGAAGAGGCTGTAATCCTGGAACACGGCGGAGATCTGAGCCATGTAGCTCTTGTATTCGTAGTCCGCGATATTTTTGCCGTTCACAAGGATCTCTCCGGAATCGGGCTTAAACATCCTGCAGATAAGCTTTACAAGAGTGGACTTTCCGGCGCCGTTGAGACCCACGATGGAGATCTTCTGTCCCCTGTCCACCTTGAAGGAGATGTTTTTAAGCACGGGCTTTTCTGCCTTGGGATAGGTGAATGTTACATCGCGGAACTCCAGCGTCTCGATGTCTCCCGTAAACTTTTCCTTGTTTTTCTCCTTGGCTTCCTCGGGGATGCTCATAAACTCAAGGTAAGGCTTTAAGAATACCGTCTCCTGGATCAGCATCACAATGCCCTCTCCGGTGCTTCCCATGGAGGAAGCAAAGGAAATCGCGGAAGTAACATACATCGTAAGGTCACCCAGGGAGAGCATTGCACCGAACCTGTCGGATACGGTCCTTATGCCCACATAAACATAAGAGAATGCCGCAACAAGGACGGCAACAACGTTCATAAGTCCGGTGGAAGCTCCGACACGTATCATCATCTTGCCGAAAGTACCGCAGATATCGGCATTGACGTCGTTTATCGTTTTGGTGATCATGGGTTCCATCCCGTAGAGACGGATCTCCTTCTGGGCATCCTTACCCATGGAAAGATTGAAATAATAGCCGTAACGCCTGTTGATGGGGATCAGGTTCTGCTGGAACCAGATCATGGTCTTGGAGATAAGTCCGTAGAACGCCAGCATCAGGAGGCAAGCGACCACAAGTGCTATGATGAGTACCGGACCGAGGGTTGCCATGACAACGATAAGACCGATGAGTGTGGCAACGCTTGTAAACACGGTCGCCACCTGTGATATGGTGCTCTCGATGGCATTCTGGTTATTGATGGCAAATACCGCTCTCTCTTTAAGATCAAGATAGTAGGGATCCTCGAGATAAGCATAGCCGATGTTCATGATCTTCTTGCTCATCTCTCTTCTCATGTACATGGCGACTTTTTCACGCTTAACGCCCACATATCTGCCGATCAGGTTCGTAATGAACTGCATGATCACGATATTCCCGATGATGAGGGCGAGATAAAGGATGAGTGTATGAATATCCCTGTCTCCTGTGAGTTCATCGATAAGGAGCTTGGGAAGATAAACGTTCAGTACCGTCTGACCCGCCTTAAGAAGGCTCTGAAGGATCATGATCAGCATATAGACGGGAGCCGTTTTCCATGCAAGTTTTAAGAAATGTGTAAGCTGTTTCATTATGCGACCTCCCCGTTATTTTCTTTTGCCGCTTCTTCCGCGTCGGCATTGGGATTTTCCCTGTAATACTTTCCCTGGATCACGAACATGTTGTAGTATTCGCCCTTTTTCTCCATAAGCTCGTCGTGTGTACCGTATTCGATAATACCCGTGTTGTCAAAAAGCGCGATCTTGTCGCAGAAACGTGTGCTGGCCAAACGGTGGGATACGTAGATCGCAGTCTTGCCCTTTACCAGGTCTGCAAAGCTTTCGTATATCTCGGCTTCGGCCAAAGCATCAAGAGCTGCCGTGGGCTCATCCATGATGACCATGGGAGCATCCTTGTAAAGTGCTCTCGCGATAGCAAGCTTCTGTCTTTCGCCGCCTGAGAAATCCGTTCCGTTCTCATCGATGACCTTGAGCATCATCTGATCGAGACCGCGGTCAAGGCTGTCAAGTTTCTTGCCGAGGCCGGTCTTAACAAGCACTTCCCTCACCTTTTCGTCATCGTTTTCCTTGACGCCGCAGGTCACATTGTCACGGAGCGAGAAAGCAAGAATGTTGAAATCCTGGAATACCGTCGAATACAGCGAGTAGAGGTTTTCCTTCTTTATCTCCCTTATATCGATCCCGTTTATATATATATGGCCCTCGGTAGGCTCAAAAAGTCCGCAGATAAGCTTAACAAGAGTGGATTTACCCGCGCCGTTCACACCTACCACTGCAAGACGTTCGCCCCTGTGGATCGTAAAACTGAAATCCTTGAACACATCCTTTTCGGTGTTGGGATAACGGAAGGTAACATGGTCGAACACGATCTCGACCGAATCGGAAGCGTCAACGTCCTTGTCGCCTTCGGTAAGAAGAGGCGCATCCATCATTCTGAAATAGTCATCAACATACTGGCCTTCGTTCCTCATGAAGGTTACATCATTTCCGATATCGATCATGAGCGCAAGAAGCGATGTGATGAGGGCGATGTACATAGTGAAATCACTGATGGGCATGCCGTTATATGCCTTGTATGCAAGAAGCCCGTACATCGTAACGTTGGAAATAAGAAGTGTTACGAGGCTTAAGAAACCGAGGGCGAACTTTTTGTTCTCGATAAGAGCACGGACCGCGGAATATGCACGTATTTCCTGCTTGTAGTTCTTTAAGATCCTGTCCCGCAGATCGAATATCCTTATGTCCTTACCGAAACGGAAATCGGCGGAAGTTTTTTCATAGTAGCCCACGCGCCTGCCTGCCTTGGCAAGATCCTCTTTGCGAGCATACTCAAAATCATGTGTCTTAGCCGAAACGAACATGGTGACTGCCACATGGAGAATCAGCGCAAGAACGATCAAAGGATTAAGGCTCACTCCGAGAACGAGCATACCGATGAGGGCCACGATCTTCGCAGGGAATTTCGTCATCCTGTTGTATACTCCCTCAACACCGTCCCGGTCATTGTTGTTGGCATTCATGGCCTTGTCGTATTTTTCGAAGAATTTGGCATCCTCGATATATTTATAATCCATCTGCTGGAGCTTCGCGCTCTGCTTTGCGATGAAGCCCATCCTGACAGTCATGCAGTTCGCGAAAAGCACTTCTTCCACGTAGGAGTTAAGGAATGTGATTATACCCGCTGCCACGAAATACATGAGCATCGCATAGATGAGATTCTTCACGACCTCATCTCCGCCTTCTTCAAGAACTCCGATGGCGATCTTCGGAAGGAAAATGCTGCAAAAAGGATACAGACCCTTGACCACCGTTGCAAGTACCGTAAGCCATATGAGTTTCGGTGCTTCAGCCCTAACGATGACGATCATACGTTTTATGGTCTTCAAAAAGCTGTACCCGTTCTCTCCCTTTGCTGTTTTGTCTTTTTTTGTTTTGCCTTTCATAAAAAGGTCCCCCTTTGGTTTCCTTCGGTTCAAAAAACCGATGTTGGGAATATACCACGCTGAAGTGCTAAACGCAATACTCATTTACCAAGAGGATAAAAAAAGAGACCAAAAGGTTGATTTTGGTCTCCAAAAATAATCTTTATTCTTCGCAACCTGCGATGGATACGTTCTTAAGAAGTATCGCTTTGGGTCCCGAAATATCGGTGTTCTCCTGTCGTTCAACAGAGAATCTGAAGTCCTTCTGAACCTCAGCCATTGCACCGTTTACGCTGCCGCCCGTTACGGGAACGATCTTCTCGCCGTCGTTGTAATATGCGAGTCTTATCTCTCCGCGGAAGCATCCGACAACGGGATCCACCTGGAAATCGGAGAAGTTCACCACATAAAGTCCCTTATGCTTCTTCATCTCGTCGAAGCTCATGCTGCCGCTCTCTACCCTGAACTTACTGTATTGGCCGGTAGCCGGAACGCCGAGATATTCGCAAAAACGGATATCTCCGTGGAAATTCCTGAGCACGCCCTTATCCATGAAAGGACGGTCGATCATCCTGATGCCTTCGCCGCTGAAGGGTACTGTGGCAACGAACTCTGCAGTGAGTCTGTCACCAGTCGTTTCCTCTTCCTTACCCTGTGCGAAATCTCCCACCTTGTTGTCGAAATAACCGAGGAAATTGTACCATGCAAGCGCTCTTTCCATGTAGTATTTAAGGACATCGTACGCATACTGATCCGAAAGGACCACATCCGCCTTGCCGTTTACGGTATTCTTAACCGCAACGCTCCTGTCTCTCGTCATGGCAAGAGTTTCCTTTACCTTTTCGGCAAGCTGCTCGCACTCAAGATCGTCGTACTCAAAGCTTGCATAGGTCTCAACATCTTCGGGAGTCTTGCACTGGCATACATATTCACCCTTTACGGAATACTTCACATAACCGACGTCAACGCCGTTACTGTTCATGATCCTCACGGTATTCTTTGTAAGGAAGACTTCCGCGGAGTTGACAAATGTGTTACTGTCCGTGTCATTTATATAAAGCGCCTCGACCATCTTTGCAAGAGCATCTTCGGCAGACATCCCGGAGATATTGCTCTTTACTTCGATCATATCGCTCACTTCCTTCTTAGCAAGGCTGTAAGGCTTATTTGCCACGAAGCCCGCGGAAAGGAACGCAGTTTTGATCTTTTTGTCGATCTCAGCCTCGGTCATGGAAGGTTCAACGGCAAAATTAGCGTTTCCGAGGAATTTTTCACCGTTCTTTTCAAATTCACGATAAACCGTGACCTGAACCGTTTCGGTATTTGCAATTCTTCTTGTATCAAGCTTTTTCTTAACGAAGAACACTTCGGAAGACTCGGTCCTGTCGTCTCGCAGCCTGTACAGGCTCACATTGTTTTTCTTTAATGCATTTATGATTTTTTCGATCATCTGTCCGCCCCCTTAGCCTAATCTTATCTGAGCCTTGATGTAAGGACCGCCGTCGGAAACCTTTACAAGCTCCTTATAGCCCTTACCGCAGGCGCCTGTTCCGGAAAGCTCAACTTCGCCGCTCATCATCGAGATGGACTCGAGGAGATCGGGAACATAGCCCGAAAGGATGCAGGGCGAGAATACTTTACCTGTAAGCTTGCCGTCTTTGATCTCACGCGCCACGTCAACCATCATCTGGATGCCCCAGTTCTTGGGATCTTCCATGCCGGATGTGGGGCTCTCGAGAAGGAAGCCGTAATCAACGGAAGCGATCATCTCGTCTACGGTATTGTTACCCGCTTCAAAGTATGTATTCGTCATTCTTGTGTATGCTTTTCTCTTGTAGCTCTCACGTTTACCGTTACCGGTAGGCTCCGTGCCGAGATACATAGCGGACTGCGCGTCCGACATGCCTGCCTTCAGGATGCCCTTTTCGATGATAACAGTGTCATGCGCGAGAACACCTTCATCATCGAAGAAATAGCTTCCCGTCTGGGCTACCGTATTTCCGCTGTCGTGCATCGTAACAAGGTCGGATGCCACACGTTTGCCGATATAGCTCCGGGCGAGGGCTCTGTCCTTAACGAACATATCCATCTCAACGCCGTGTCCGAATGCTTCATGCACGATCATGCCCGTAACATGAGGATTGCAGATGCAGGTATAGGTGCCGGGGACCATAGGTTCAGCCGTAAGGAGCGCAATCGCTTCATCCGATACCTTTTTGATGTCTCTTTCCATGTCAGCCATGACTTCGAAGCCGCAAAGGCCGGAGAAGGTGGTGTATGCACTTCTTAAGACATCGCCTTCCTTCGCCGCAAGATTAAGATATGCTTCAACCCACATGTTACTCTGGATCATATCCTTATTCCTTGAAAGGAAGAGCTTGGTGTATTTCTGATAATTGATAATGGCACCTGCGTTGATGATCCTCTTGTCGGTGGCAAGCAGGCCGTCCTTTAAGCTCGTAAGCTTCTCGATGATCTTCTCGTCTCCCATTTCCCAAGGGGCGATCTCATATTCGCTGCTGCCGGAGAAGGTGCAGGGCTCATCGTTCATCTGCTTGTATTCGCAGAGTGAGAGTCCTCCTTTTACAACCTTCTTTAAGCTCATGGCTTCGTCAACCTTTTTGACGATCGAGGGGATCATGTCCTCGCTTATCTCATTAAAGGAATACTCGCCGTATGCATTTCCGTCGTACGCTTTGATTACAAAGCCGCAGTTTGCATATCTCGGAACTTCCTGAATAGTGATCCCCGCTTTACCGGAAGAGTAGTAATTTCCCTTGGAATCGACGGCAAGTATCGAAGCATAAGCGTATTTTTCAAGAACCGCATCAAGAAGCTTCTTTAATACGGGCTTGACAGCAAGAATGTAATTGCTGTGTTCAAGTTTCTTCATCCTGTACCTCCATAAACCTGATTTTTATATTCTCTTTGAAACCGGAAGTTTCATAAGGAATTTCACAATATGTACGGCGCACTGCTCAAGCTCCGCCCTCGTAAGTGTGCCTTCTTCAAGCGACTTTTCAAGATTGTCGCCTCGCGCATTGGTCTCGGCTGTGCCGTTGTCAACGCACATATAGATATCGTTCTGGGCGCGTACCATGGATCTCACATCGGTGAGATTGTGTTCAAAGCCGCCCTTTACAACATCGTTGAGCTTTGCCCACCAGTCGGTCATAACCATGCCGGTGAAGCCCCAGTCCCTGCGGAGTATCGTTTCCGTGAGATCGTAATAAGCAGAGGTATGGTGACCGTTCACCATGTTGTAAGAGGTCATTATCGAATTGACCTTACCCTCTTTGACGGCCGTTTCAAAGCCTTTAAGATATATTTCTCTGAGGGCTCTTTGAGAGATCACATTGTTTTCCGTGAATCTTCCGACCTCCTGGGAATTTGCGCAAAAATGCTTAACAACCGCTTCATGTCCCGTCGAAGCTATCGCCTTTACCACCGCAACCGCCATCTTACCCGTGAGATAGGGATCCTCGGAGAAATACTCGAAATTTCTTCCGCACAACGGATGGCGGTGAATGTTCATTCCGGGACCGAGGAGGACGTCTATGTCATTCTCGGTCATCTCCTGTCCAATGCCCTTATAGAGTTCCTCAACAAGATCCGTGTCCCATGTGCAGGCAAGTGAAGTTGCCGAAGGGATCTGCGTAGCATAAAGCCCCTTCTTCATGTGGATACCGCTGGGACCGTCAGCGCAGCACGCAACAGGTACTCCCAGCTCACGTGCCCTTCGGGTGAGTCCTCCGAATGCGGAAGCCGTGCCCGCGGTCACATAACCGTTTTCAACTCCTTCTCCGCGCACAAGGCATGTGAGATCCGTGTCGGTGAGCGAAGCAACGAATTGCTCCGCCGTTGCTTTACCGGCGACAACATCTTTAAACGTGCAGTTCTTACCGTGTTCAAGAGCTTTGGGAAGTCTCTCCCCGATCCTCTTCGCAAGGTCGACGGTAATTAACGGAACGCTTTCAAACGAAGCACCTGTTTCGGTTGCCTTAAGGCGTATGAAGCTTTCCGTGGGTGCCATGGCCTCTTCGCATTTTCTGACTGTCTTGGTCTCATTTATCTCAAAGTTTCCGTCCGCAAAAACGGCTTCTCTTGAGCTTCGCACGTCAAAGCCCGCAAAAATGCGATAAGTCCCCGCTTCAAGGACGAAGCAGTTCTTATTTCCCGTAACTCCCGAGTCGTCGAATGCAGCCATATCATCGACCGCAAAGGTAACACTCACCTTTTCCTCTTCGCCGGGGGCAAGAACCTTCGTCTTCTTAAAACCGATGAGCTCCCTTGCGGGGCGTCCGAGCCTGCCCTTCGGTGCCGAAAAGTAAACCTGAAATACCTGTGCGCCTCTGTGATCGCCTGTGTTCTTAACTACCCCCGAAACAGTTATCCTGCCGTCCCTGTCCTCAGCCTTCAATCCTTCCAGCGCAAAATCCGTGTATGAGAGTCCGAAGCCGAAGGGATAAAGAACCGCCTTGGGATCGAAGGTCTCAAAATATCTGTAACCTACGTATATGTCTTCTTCGTAATAGTTTTCCCCGGGATCACCGAAATTCCTGTCCGCCGGATTGTCGGACAATCTCATATATATAGTGTCTGCCAGATGTCCCGAGGGCGTCACTTTTCCGGTAAGGATATCAGCAAGCCCGTTACCGCCTTCATTTCCGCCCGTCCAGGCATAAAGGAGCGCATCGATCCTGTCGTGACACCATGCTTCATCCGTCCAAGAAAGATCCATGACATGAGATGCGTTAAATATCACGCCGACATGTGTAAAATGCTTGGTAACGAGACCGATCAGACGCTTTTCCTCGGAAGACAGCCTGTAACTTCCGGGCGCATCGAGGACCTCTTTCTCTTCGCCGGCACGTCTCGAAATAAAAACAAGCGCCTTGGAATCCTTCTTTGAAGCCTTCTCTATCGTCTCCTCGTCAAGTCTTGCTTCCGCCTGGATACGGGGCTCGGATGCAAACTGTCCTTCCTTGCCGTTATCGTAAGGATGCTCCTTTATCCAATCCGCATATATTTTTTCGATCTTTTCGTCTATACCCTTCCAGCCGTTACTTACAAGGCCTTCCGCAACGGACGGGCATTCCCTTACGTTCACGTTTCCGCCGGACCCCGTGCCGCATTTGGTATATTCGTAGCCGCCTCTCCCGAAAAGAGCCACAGTGTCTTTCTCCTTAAGAGGCAGAAAATCCTCATAGTTTCTAAGTAATACGGCAGAATCAGCCGCAGCCTTTCTGCATAAAGGCTTTAAACCCTCCAAAGCTTCACCTTTCATAGCCTACCTCTTTCCATAATATATACCGCATTCACGGGTAATCATCGCGTTCTCACGTGAAACAAAAAAAGAACCTGCATCAGTATAACATAATTCTGCAGGTTCGTCTTCTCATTTTTCTAAAATCACTTTATCGATATTTGTTCAGCTGATTTGCCGTCTCGATAACCTTGTTGTTCCTCTCCTTGGCCCTTGCAGCCTCTTCCTCGTTGTTCGTTGCGATGGAAGTAACGTTGCCGCTTCCTGCCGCGATCTCTTCACTGGATGCGGACAGATGAGCTATGCTGTCAACGATCTCAAGGTTGGCCTTCTTGAGCTGTGAGATATTGCCCGTGATGATACGCACATTTTCTTCAAGTATGTGCATCTTGTTTCCGGTCTCTTCAAAGTTCTCATGTACCTGATCTATGAGCTGTGTCTGTTCAACGGTTGCCTGTACCGACTCATTGACGGAATCCGAAACGAGCTGTGTCTTTTCGGTGAGCTTCTCGATCATTTCGCCGATCTTTGTGGTGGCGTTCTTGGTCTGCTCAGAAAGAAGTCTTATCTGCTCCGCAACTACCGCAAAGCCTCTGCCCGCCTCGCCTGCTCTCGCACTTTCGATCGATGCGTTGAGTGCAAGAAGATTGGTCTGGTTGGAGATCGAAAGGATGGTGTCCGCAAAACTTCTCATTTCCTGCATGTTGGTAACGAGCTCGCTCATTTCCGTAACGACTCTGCCCGAAACATTTTCAATGATGACTGTGCTCTCTTTGAGCTTTCCGACGTGCTCTATACCGAGATCCACTTCGTGGCTTACATCATCGGAGATCTCCGAAAGTCCGCCGGCCTTCTCGGCTGTATCTTCTACGGACGCCTGTATCTCCTGGGTCTTCATGGACTGCTTTTCGGCAGCACGTGTATTTGTCTCAGCAGCTTCGGAAACTTCCGAAACGGATGCCTTAACCGCCTGGGAGGATTCTGCAAGAGAGGTAAGGATCTTATCCACTTCGCCTGCACCGTTCTTTACTTCGTCAGCTATCTCAAGGACTTCCTTAAGAAGTGCAGTCTGTTCGTTGCCCTTATCCTCGATAGCGCCGAATATGTCTCTGTTGAAGGCATCAAGTATCATGGGAACGATTATCATGGATGCTCCGAGTCCCACAAGGAGAACCATCTGTGCATTGAGTTCGGAATAACTTATATCGCAGTATTTTCTCATTACCGTTGAGAAAATAATTATCTTCGTAAATATAACGATGAGCGAGCCGATGGCCGTCCTCATACTCCTCATCCTATTATAATGGAGCATGTATACGTAAACCGCGGGAACCATGAGAAGCGTGTATGCCGTGTTTGCGGTGAACAACATGATCACGATGTAATAACCTGCGAAGGTGTACGCCATGAAATGTGCGAGCTGTTCTGCACGATCCTTGCCGCAATAAGCTACATAAGTCCAAAAAGCAATATTCGCTCCGCCGAGGGCGAGGGCGATGTATCTGAACCATCCGTATCTGTTAAGTATATCGTTCTTCGTGCAGAACAGGATGACTATGTCTGCTATAACAAGTGCGGAACAAACGAGCGCCATGACAATGTTTATGTGGACGGTCCGCTGATGCGCATCCGCATATTTTCTTTCTTTGCGTTCCTCTTTGATCTTATCGACTTCTTTAACGATCTCTTTTGCTGCAATCGACATAGTTTCACCTCATATTTGTCTGAATTTTTGCTTATTATATCTACTAACTCAAAAATTATACAAGAATTGTTTTTTAAAATCTATAAAGAGAAAATAAAAAAGTTTCGGTGGCAAAAAATTTTAACGCAGAAGGAGCGACCGCCCATGGCAGCCGCTCCTTCCGATTGACATATTTTCTGCTGTTCGTTTTTTAATGATCTCAGATAAGGCCCTTGTCGGTCTTCTTAACATGCTTGAATACGTTTTCGAAGCGGTTAAGTGCCTCGTCGATGATCTCGGGTGTATCTGCAAGTGATGTGTAGAGACGGCTTCCGGCAAGGGTGATGATACCGTTTGCCATGTAAGCCGCGCCCATCTTCTCCATGGAATCCTTGCGCACATACATCATATCCTTGTGCTTAAGGAGTCCGAGAGCACTCTTAATGAAGCTCATGGACGAGAAATCGAAGCTCATTGCGCCCGTGCACTCAAGGTGAACGATGGAGCCCTGGTTGTAAGCAACGAAAGGAAGACCGTAACGATCGACAAGTTCCTTTAAGCCGTCGCAGAGTCTGTCGCCCATGCGTCCCGCAACTTCGCAGGCATTCGTTCTTTCAATCTCCTTAATCGCAGTGTATCCTGCCAAGGAAGAAAGAGGGTTGGCAGCGAGTGTACCGCCGACATAAGCTCTGTGCTTACCTGTAGCAAGTCCGGCAGCCATGAGCTGTGCGTATTCCTTCTTACCGCCTACGCCGCCTGCAGCGGGATATCCACCTGCAACGATCTTACCGAAGATGGTGAGATCGGGAACAACGTCGAAGAAGCCCTGTGCGCCCGAAAGAGCCACACGGAAGCCTGTAACAACTTCGTCGAAGATCATGAGTGCGCCGTATTTGTCGCAAAGTGCGCGAACGCCCTTGTTGTAATCTCTGGCAACGGGTCTTGTTCCGCTCTCGGGTCCTACGGGCTCGATGAGAACCGCTGCCGTGCCGCCCTTAAGCTTGTTTCTCCTGAGCATTGCTTCGAGCATGTTGAGGTCGTTGGGGCGTACCTCATCCGTCAATGCGTATGCGCCCTTGGGAATGCCGTGAGACTCAAGGAGATAGCGGCTTCCGGGGATCTTAAGACCGTATACGAGCTGATCAGACCATCCGTGGTATGCACCGCCGATCTTGATGATTCTCTTCTTACCTGTAGCAATTCTTGCAATTCTTAAAGATGCCATGCAGGCTTCGGTACCCGAACCAAGCATACGGAACATCTCAACGTTCGGCATATGCTTATTGATCTCTTTTGCAATGAGGAGTTCTGCCTCGTGAAGGAGTCCTGTCGTAGGACCGCAGGTCTTGATGAGCTCAATAACGGCGTCCTGAACGGGCTTGTAGTTACTTCCGAGGATCGTGGGGCCGCCTGCCTGAAGGAAATCGATGTAGCTGTTTCCGTCCTTATCGTACATGTAGGCGCCGTCAGCCTTCTCCATGCACATCGGGAAAGGCTTGTTGAACGCAAGGTTGTGCTGTACGCCGCCGGGTATGTAATTCTTTGCTTCCTCGAAGACTGCCTTTGATTTAGTGCACTTCTCGTTGAAGTAAGGAAGGATCTCCTTGTTGTAATACTCGTCGTCTACTTCCCAAATAGGCTGACTTGTAAGCTCTTTGAGCTTTCTGTTGATCTCCTTGGGATCATCCCATCTGCTGATTCCGCAGTTAGTCATTGTTTTGTACCTCCGCTTTTTCTTCTTTTTTTGCTATATCGTTTGTATCAATACTTCCCCTGAATACAAAGTACTTGTCATAGAGGAATTCGGTTACGAAATTGAGACACATGTTCAAAAGTGTCACAAGATACTCGTTCCAGCCGAGATTGTCGGCAAGAGCCCACTCGATAAAGGTCGAGAGAGGTGTGAATACACAGTAGAAAGCCGCCACCTTGAGCATCGCTACCGGCACATTATTTGCCGATTTGAACGTATATCTTCTGTTAAGAGTGAAGTTCCAGATCACGGATAAAACAAGCGCGATCAGATATCTTACCCATGAAGGCATATCGGGCACGAGTCCGAGAAGTGAGAAGCTTCCTATCTGGATGACTCCCGCTGATATTGAAAACAGTCCGAATTTAATCGCTCTGAACAATTCTTTTTTGTCCTTCATGCCCTCACCCCTTTTTCTGCTTCGAATATTTGAATTTATACACGGTCCTCATAAGCCATGCGTCAAAGCCGGAAAGCTTGGCCTTAACACCGATGGCCTTTGCATGCAGGAATGCGAGTGCCGCTTTCTCCGCAAGTATCTCGAGAGCTTCCTTGTCTTCGGGATCCACGTTTGCTACCTGAACTCCGACGCCCTTAACGATAACGGCATCGATCTTCTGTAAAGCCGAAGCGATGACGGTGGGATTATTCTCAACCACAGGGATCTCCTTACCGATCATCTGCGCCATATCATCAAGCTGAGCAGGGATCGGAACACCGAGCTTAGCCACCTGAACCGCTGCGGGAGAACCCGCCTCAACTCCCTTTATCTGTTTCTTACATACTTCTTCAAGGACATTTGCCATCTCAAAAGCTTCGTCTCTGGACGCACCGCAGATCACAACACCGTGATGCTCCATGAATACAACCTTTGCACCCAGTTCAAACGCTGCGGTCACATTGCCCGCAAGCTTTTTGGTGCCGGGAAGTCCGTATCCTGCGGTATAAACGTTACCAAGGATCTTCTTCTCTTCTTCCGTCATGAGATCTGCGTTAAATCCGCCGAGTCCCAGTGCCGATGCATAATTCTGATGCGTATGTATAACGAAGTTCACATCGGGGAAGGTCCTGTATGCCGCCGCATGGATGCCCTTCTCGCTTGAAGGCTTCCTTCTGCCCTCCCAGGTCATGTCCGCGAGCTTAACCACAGCAACATCTTCCGGTTCGGTGTGGAGATAGTCGAGACCGCTGGGGGAGATGGCGAAGGTCTCGTTATCGATCCTTTCGCTGATGTTTCCCCACGTTCTGGCTACCAGCTTCTTTTCAAGAAGCATTTTACCCGTTTCGGCAACACGTGCCCTTACTTCATCGATCTTTCCCATACAGACTCCTCTCATGCGTTCAAAGCTTTAAAATTGGCTGCATTGCTCTTATAAAGTTTCTTGAAAACCGCGTAATTTCTGTCATAGATTTCTTTGTTCGCAGGGTTGGGCTTGAAGCTTTCCTTCACCTTGATCAGATTCTTTGCGGAATCAAGTGAATCCAGTACTCCGATACCTACCGCAACAAGCAGTGCCGCGCCTACAGCGCCCACATCCTGTGCGCCTGCGACAGTCTCAATGGTTCTTCCCGTAATATCCGCAAGTATCTGACAGGTGGTAGCCGAAAGCGCACCGCCTCCCACAAATCTTATGACATCCGATGTCTTCACCTTGGAATCCTCACATTCGAGCATCCAGCGAAGATGGAAGCATATGCCTTCAAGAACGGAACGGATCATGTCACGTTTACCCGTCTCGATCTTTACGTTAAAGAATACGCCTGCCGCAGCCGGATCCTCAAAAGGACAACGGTTGCCGTGAAGCCAGGGTGTAAATATGACTCCGTTGGAGCCCGCCGGGACCTTACATACCTCGTCCGAAAGATAATCGTAGAGGCTCGTGTATTTGCCCTCCAGACTCTCCGCCACATGCTCCTTGCGAAGATAAATGTCTATCTCATCCAGCGCGAGATGGTTCTTGACCCATTCAAAGCATTTGCCCGCAGTCTCCATCTCGGCAAAATAATTGTATCTGCCTTCCGTGGCCGCAACAACACTTGCGATCATGGAAACAATGTCCACGACCTGTTTGTCGAGTACGGTCGAAACCCAGCCGGATGTACCGGAATAGATATGTGTCTTGCCCGGTTCCACACATCCGGCGCCTACACCGATCAGCGTTGCATCTCCGCCTCCTCCGAAAACAGGCGTGCCTTCCTTAAGCCCAAGATCCCCGGCAGCCTTGGCGGTGAGTTTCCCCGCCTCATCCGTACATTTGATTATTCTCGGCAAATGCTCGGGATGCACCTTAAACATTTTGATCAGTGATCTGTTCCAACCCTCTTTACCCTTACGTGTATCATACAAAAATGTCGAGAATGCCGAATCCGTAGTCATCACAAATTCCCCTGTACATCTTGCGATGAGATACTCTTTGACATCAAGCCATTTATGTACCTTATTGAATATTTCCGGTTCGTTATTCTCAACCCACTTATATTTCCAAACCGGATCCTTGACGCTTGTGGACGCCGCACAGTTGATCCGAAGGCTCTTTAAGAGCTTAAAAAGATTGCAGCCGGAAACTTTTATAAGTCCCTTTCCCATGCAATCGGCGATCTCCTTCGTGCCTCTCTGATCCATGTAGCTCATGGGTCTTCTTAAGGCGTTGCCCTCTTTATCCACAAGAACGATGCCCTGCATCTGAGAGCAGAAGGAAATGCCCGCAACCTGCTCGGGTGTCACTTCCGTTTTTGTAAACAGCTCCTTTGTGGTGCTGCACATTGCCCCCCACCATTCCTCGGCATCCTGCTCCGCTCCGCCGTTCTCTACGATGTAGAGCCCATAACCCGCATAGGCGCTGGCGATAAGATCAATGGTGTTCTCGATCCCGAACAGACAGGTCTTTACGCCCGTCGTTCCGAAATCGTAAGCTATTACATAAGTCATACGCTTCTCCCTTTCTTTGACTTTATTTTGTTCCTACTCCCAGTGCCGAATTCATGAATGCAAGCATCTGCTTTACAAGCATTTCATCGGTCGGCTCACCGCCGCAATATATGATCATTCTCTCGCGATAGTATTCGCAGCTCAGTGAAAACTGAAGCATCATGAGAAGATTATCAAAGAAAAAAGCAAACATTTTTGAATCGAGATCCTCTCGGACAAGCCCTTTCATCCGCGCCTGTTCGATAAGATTGGAATAGACCGTCGCCGACACCGTCTCGATCTCCTTTGCCAGAAGCTTCGCAAATTTAATGCACCCTCCTGCGGTGATCTCGTGATACATCACGTAATAATCCCTGTGATTTCTCGCATGCTCCACAAGCCTGCGTATGGCGATCTCCATGTTCCCGATAAGTCCGTCGCCGTCCCCCATGACCTCACTCATTACAGAATCAAGAAGCTTCAAAGTATGTCTTATGCATGCAATAAAAAAGTCATCCTTATCCTCGTAGTACTTATAAAGCACTCCGACACTAAGGCCTGACTTCTTTGCAATATCCGCAATGCTTGCTTTGTCGAATCCCTTACTTGCAAACTCCCGAATTCCCGTTTCGAGAAGATTGTTCAGAGTTTCTTCATCCAATTTCTTATACATGCATACCCCATATCTTTAAAGAATCAAGTTGCTGCAAAGCCAATCGCGTCCGGCTGTCTTTCATAGGTCTGCGATCAAACGGCCAGTTCGTGAATTGTCGTTCACGTGTTGAGATAATTGTAGCATGTATTTGATGTATAAGCAAGTGTTTTCTGTATACTTATGCGTTATGTTTTTAACAAGGGTTACTGTTCACACGTATGCA
>JAEEGL012754373.1_pt1 | contig 36139 bp, 29 predicted proteins | sample 9134231 | NCBI WGS metagenome assembly JAEEGL01 (sample SAMN16246548, study PRJNA631951) | gut metagenome | biome: gut microbiome; feature: rumen; material: fiber-attached | host: Bos | place: Iran: Karaj | collected 2018-10
AAGACCTTATTCCAGAATTTGATTTAATCACAAGCATTAGTAGCGGTTACAAGCACAGGGACGATGAAGAAATGATTTTAATCCATGCCGAGCAGCTCCAAAGCATCTTCACCGATAGAATCTATACCTATTATTTCCATTTTCGCTTAAATGAAAAGAGGCAGCTCGACGACGTAAAGCTTATCCGCGAGGAGACCTATTTCACTGGCACCGACACTGTCGCCTCAAGCCGCACCTTCAACTAATCGTCGATGCAGACCTCACTCTAGCTGTCCGCTCGCAAAGCTCACGGCCAGCAGCCCGTTCGGTCGCATCTCCTCTACCCCAGACCGTCTTCCTCCCCATATTTTGGCTATTGACAGGGGGGGCCAAAAAGGGTAATATATAGGGGCTCTCAAGGAGAGCTTGTAAAGTGGTACTTTGCCCACCACCAAGGTGAAATATCTGAGGCTGGTTTAAAAATTTTTGCACTATTTTTAGGTGTCCAATTATTTTTTATGGGGTAGGTACTTAAAGCCTACTTTTTTATTTTTTAGGAGGTGATTTTAATAGCAGGCAAGAATCAATATCAAACGAATTCAATGATTCGTGATCCAGAAGTAAGAGTAATTGGTCCAGATGGTGAGCAACTCGGCGTTATGTCTTCCAAGGAAGCATACTTCAAGGCGCAGGATTTAGAACTAGACCTTGTAAAGATTTCGCCAAATGCGAACCCACCAGTGTGCAAGATTACAGACTACAACAATTTCCTTTACGAACAAAAGCGTAAAGAAAAACTACAACGTAAAAACCAAAAACAAATTGAACTTAAAGAACTTAGAATGTCGCCAAACATAGATACCAATGATTTAAACATCAAGATTAACGCGGCAAGAAAATTCCTTGAAAAGGGAAATAAGGTAAAAGTAACAATTCGTTTCTATGGAAGAGAACTTGGCAGGATGAAAACTTCGCAGCCAATGTTAGATAGTTTTGCAGAAAAGCTTAACGACATAAGTAGTATAGATAAACAGCCACTTATAGAAGGACGCAATATGAGCATGATACTTACACCAAAGACAGGACAGGCAAAAAAGAAACAACAACCAGAACAGGCAAAAGAGCAAAACGAAACAAACAGTGAAAACTAAAAAACAAAACCTAAATTACAAATCAAACCTAAGGGGGAAATAAAAATGGCAGTTAAAGCAAAAGTTAAAGTTAAGGCAAAAACAAAACAAGCAGCAGCAAAGAGAATGAAAAAGACAGCAACAGGTAAGCTCGTAAGAATGAAGGCCAACAAATCTCACATACTTAACAAGAAGTCAACAAAAAGAAAAAGAGGTCTTCGCAAGGATATAGTAGTTGATAAGACTAATGCAAAAGTAATGAAACAAATCCTTCCACATCTATAAGGACAAGACAGCAATAGACTAGATTAAAGAGCAAAATTAAAATTAAAAATATCGGAGGAAAATAAAATGGCAAGAGTAAAAGGTGGCGTAAATGCCAAGCACAAACACAATAAAGTTTTAAAAGAAGCAAAAGGTTATAGAGGCGCTCGTTCTAAACAATATAGATATGCAAAACAATCTGTAATGAGAGCAATGGCCGAAAGTTTTGCAGGTCGTAGACAAAAGAAGAGACAATTTAGAATGTTATGGATTACAAGAATCAATGCAGCATGCCGTGAAAATGACATCTCTTATTCTAAATTCATAAGTGGCCTTAAGGCGCAAGGAATTGAGCTTGATAGAAAAGTACTTGCAAAAATAGCAGTTGAAGATGCTGCTAGCTTTAAGCAACTCGTAGAAAAGGCAAAGGCTGCAAAATAATAATTTGCACCTTGCTTTTATTTACATAAAAAAATATTATCCAAAAGATAAGATTCACTCCTATGAATATAGAAGAAAAACTTAAAGAGTTACATAACAAAGCAAAAGAATTATTTGATAATGCCATAGATCAAAAACAGGTTGAAGAAGCCAGGCTTTATTTTCTTGGGAAAAAGGGCGAATTTGCTAAAGTGATGGAAGAGCTTAGAAATGCTACCCCAGATGAAAAAAAAGTGCTTGGAAAAAGCATTAATGAAGTAAAGCAATTTGTTGAAGCAAAAGTTCTTGAAACTAGAGAAAGAGTGAACAAAAAGATCAATGAACTAAGGCTTTTACAAGAAAAAATTGACGTTTCTCTTCCTGCCACAAAAATTGAATATGGTCATCTTCATCCATGTACCAAGATTTATCTTGAGCTTGAAGATATATTCAAAAGGCTTGGATACACAGTCATTGAAGGCCCAGAGATAGAATATGACGAGTATAATTTTGAAAAGCTAAATATTGAAAAAGGTCACCCTGCACGTGATGAGCAGGACACTTTTTATATCACCGACAAAATCTTACTTAGAACACAAACATCTCCAGTTCAGGCCCGCGTTATGGAACAGGGCAAGCTTCCAATTTGCATGATAAGTCCTGGAAAAGTTTATCGTTCTGACTCAGTTGATGCAACACACTCGCCAACTTTTAATCAAATAGAGGGGCTCATAGTTGATAAGGATATAACATTTGCCGACTTAAAGGGAACTCTTACGCTTTTTGCACAGGAACTTTTCGGGGCAGATATCAAAACACGTTTTCGTCCGCATCACTTCCCATTTACAGAGCCAAGTGCCGAAATGGACGTATCTTGCTTTAAATGCGGCGGCAAGGGCTGCTCTTTCTGTAAAGGTGAGGGCTGGATAGAAATTCTTGGTTGCGGCATAGTTAATCCAAGAGTGTTTGACCTATGTAAAATAGATAAAAATATTTATTCTGGATTTGCCTTTGGAATAGGAATGGAGAGAATTGCTTTATTAAAATACGAAATTGACGATATGAGACTTTTATATGAAAACGATGTAAGATTTTTAAACCAATTCTAAAAAATTCACACTAAGGGCGGGACACAATAAAAGCAAAAACAATCATTAAATAAAACTAAAATATGAAAGCATCAATAAATTTTTTAAAAAACTATATACCAGATTTAAAAGTAGACGATAAAGACTTCGCCGAAAGACTTACTATGTCTGGAACAAAGGTAGAAAGTTTTAAAAAGCTAGATAACAATCTAGAAAAAATTTTTGTAGGAAAAATTGAAAAAGTTGAAAAGCATCCTGATGCCAATAAACTTGTAATTTGTTCAGTAAATATTGGCGGCAAGGAAAAAGAATGCAATGTATCACCACTCAAAGACCCATATCTCCAAATCGTAACAGGTGCACCAAATGCGAGAGAGGGGCTCATCTGCCCTGTAGTTCTTGCAGGCGGAAAGGTAGCTGCAAGTGCACATGATAATGAAGAGCATAAAGACGGAATAAAAATTTCAGCAGGAAAACTTCGCGGAGTTGACTCACAGGGAATGTGCTGCTCTATAGATGAACTTGGTCAAAACCAAGCGCTCTTTGCAAGGAAGCACGAAACAGAAGATGGCCTCTACGAAATGAACGGCATGGATGTAAAACCTGGTGATGATGCACTTTATGCGCTAGGGTTGCATGATACAGTATTTGATTTTGAAGTAACATCTAATAGGGTTGACTGCTACAGCATATATGGAATAGCAAGAGAAGTTGCAGCAACATATGACTTAAAGCTAAATAAACCAAATTTTAAATTTAAAACAAAACTTCCAAAGGAAGATTATATTAATATAGAAGTAAAGGCAGGGGATCTATGTTCTTGTTTTGCAACAGCCCTTGTAAAAAATTTAAGAATAAAAGAATCACCAAAATGGCTTAAGGAAAACCTAAGAAGTATAGGGATAAGGCCTATCAATAATATAGTAGATATCACCAATTTTGTAATGATGGAGCTTGGCCAGCCTATGCATGCCTATGACTATGAAACAATAAAGGATAAGAAAATCATAGTAGATAGAGCAACAAAGGGTGAGAAGTTTAAAACACTAGATGGAACAGAAAGAGTTCTTGATGATACTATGCTTACTATAAGAGATGGCGAAACTGCCATAGGTCTTGCTGGAGTTATGGGCGGTGAGAACACCATGATTACAGATAATGCTAAAACACTCTTTCTAGAAGCAGCAAATTTTAATGGCACCAATATAAGACTTACAAGCAAGAAGGTAGGGCTTAGAACAGAAGCATCAAATCTTTTTGAAAAAGGACTAGATCCAAATACTGCAGTAGATGCAATTAATAGAGCACTAGCTCTTATTGAAGAATTAGATGCAGGCGATATAGTTGAAAACCAAATCACATATTATCCAAAAAAGAATGAAGCAAAAAAAATAGAAGTAAGTAGTGAAAAGATAAATAAGATAATCGGTGTTGATTTTGAAACTGGCTATATGAAAAAAGTTCTAGATAAGATAGAGCTTGAAACAACTATAAAGAAAAATGGAAATGATACAGTTCTAGAAATCACAGTTCCAACATTCCGCCAGGACATAAACACAGTCAATGATATAGCCGAAGAAGTTGCAAGATTTTATGGATACAACAACATAGAAGAAACAACTCCAAGGACACTTGCTCTTGCTGCGCAAAAAAATATCAAACTTGAGACAAGAAAGTTAATAAGAAATGTTGCACTTGCAGCAGGATATAATGAAGCAAGAACATATTCTTTTGAAAGTGAAAAAGTTTATGACAAACTTAAATATCCACAAAATGCTATTGAAAGAAAATTCATAAAAATTCAAAACCCACTGGGGCCAGAATTTGCCGTTATGAGAACTCAGCTCATAAATGGTATGCTTATCTCGCTAGCTAATAATTACAATAAGAGAAACAAAAATGTAAAATTGTTTGAAACAGCAAATGTATATCTTCCAAAAGAGCTTCCTCTTACAGAACTTCCCCTTGAACAAGAACAGATAATATTTGGAGCCTACGGCGATACAGACTTTTTCAAAATGAAAGGTGTAGTGGAAGAGATTTTTGCAAAACTTGGAATTAATAGAAAAAGAAAATATACACCAGCAAAAACTTGGGATGAAGCAGCTCCTTTCCATCCAAATAGAAGTTGTGAAATTTTCTGTGGTCTAGACAAGGTTGGAGTTATGGGTGAAATTGAGCCAACCATAGCAGACTCTTATGGTATTGAAGAAAGACCATATATTGCAATTCTTGATATTGAAAAGCTTGCAGCATTTGCCAAATTTGAAACTAGATATAAGGCATATGCTAAATATCCAGAAGTGCTTCGTGATATTTCAGTAACAGTTCCATCAAACATCATTGCATCTCAAATTGAGGAGATGATTGTAAGCAAGGCTGGCCGAAATCTTTCAAGCCTAAATCTTTTTGACATATATGAAGGTAAGCAGGTGAAAGAAGGATTTAAGTCTATGGCATATAACATAAGTTTTCTATCTTACGATCATACACTTACCGACGAAGAAGTTGACGCCTCAATGAAGAACATTGTAGATGGCCTCAAAACCCTAGGCATAGAACTAAGAGAATAATGCCAAATAGCCCCTAAAAATGCTCTTTTTACGAAATATTCACAATTATTTAATATATACTTAATAGCAGGAAAGTAAGATAGTCAGGAAAAAGACAAAATATAGAAGTTCATAGTATAATTATGTGTAGCACCCCTTTATAGGGTAGTAAAAAGATATTTAAAACGAATGTATAAAAACAATAATAAAAGCATTAACAAAAACTCTATCTCTAGCAAGAATATTTTTAAAATAACATTTTTATTAATGTTATCTTTTGCTGTAATAAGCTTTACTAGTTTATCTATTGCATCTAATGTTATAAATATGCAATATGATGAAGAAAATGGTGTATCGCAAGAAGCACCTATAGGCGAAACAGAAGATATAATGAATAATTATATCAATGTAGAAAAAAGAAGAGGCGATAAGGCAAATGCCAGTGACATCCAATTAGACGCAGCACAATACTCAGGTCAAATCATATCTAACCAAAAAGGTGAAACAGAAGAAATACATATTGAACTAGGAGACAATGTTCAAGTCGTTCGTTCTATTCAAGGTGGTGGCAACGACATAAATACAAATTTTCAAAATGATGAAGCTTATGCAGAAACTGCAGCTATTTCTATAGAAACAGAACAATATAACTACGGAGATAATATTGTAGTTAGACCAGATGAAACAACAGCATCTGCCATAGAAGAAAGTTCTGAAACAACTAGTTCTGAATCTAAGTCAGCACAAATAGAAGGCATCGTTAGAAACATCACAGGCCGTGTTGGTGAAGCGCTTGTTCCGATTACAGAATCGGCTTCGGAAACAACAGCAACAAAAGAAACAGAATACTCAGGTCCAAAATCTGCATCTATAGTAAATGCAACACTTTCTGAAGCGGTATATGTTCAAACAAGTGGAGAAAATAAAGGTGTCTTCAACCAACTTGGCACAATGGTTATGGAATTGTTTGATCATTCAGGTCCAAAATCAGAATCAGAAACAGCCGAAAACATAAAGGACTTTTCACTTTTAGATCAAAATTCTCCAGCTCCTGCGCAGGCGCCTCAAGTTACAAAAGTAAAGAAGAAAAGAATGCTAACTATAGATGAGCAAGTTGCAATTTATAGATCTCAAGGACTTAATGTGGCGATTATAGATGTCCATGATGATGCGCTCGGTTGGATTCAGGCTCCAGCAATATGGGATAATGAAATCGGCTGGTGGAAGAGATTAGATGCAAATACATATATAGAATATGAAGAAGAAATAGAAGAAACTCTTGTTGCAGATGCTTCAGGAAACACTAGCCCATCAACCCAGCCACAAGGTGGCATACTTGGTATTAAGTATGTTGGAGAGGTTGATCCTTTCAAATATATAGATGTAAGTTATGATAAAGACCATAATATTTTATCAAAAGACCAACTCGGTTTTGATGCGAGCGACCTACCAAGAGGACTATATCAACACGAAGATGCATTATATTATATTATGGATGGCGGGGTAGTTGCACAAGATTATATGTATACTACCGATGAAGGCGATAGAGTTTATTTTGGTGATGATGGAAAGCAAGTTAAAAATCAAAAGGTAGAGTATTCTGGTGAATTCTATTATTTTGATCAAGTAGGCATCATGGCCAAAGACCAGTTCGTATATATAAGAGAGGAAACCGACGATGGAGAAACTCTTGTATTCCAGCCTTATTTCTTTGGCCCAGGTGGAAAGGCCTATAGGGCTCCATCTGGCAAGGGAACTGTAGTTAAGCAAATAGGCGATGATAAATTCGTATTTGATGAATATGGAAGAGCCCTTCATGGATTTATATCTGTAGACGGAACCATTCTTGACCCTAATGAGGAACCAGTCTATGAAACATGTATGTATCACTGCGGTGATATAGCATATCCAGCTATAGAAACTGGATGGTATTACTATGATGGATATAAGGAAGAAGAATATGACGACGGTAAAGACATGTGGCTCTACTTTAGTCCAACAACTGGTAAGAAGGTTTATCAAACAGGCAATAAGTTAAAGATAGAAATAATAGATGGCCAGCGTTATGGCTTTGATGAATATGGAGTTCTTGTCAATGGATGGACTAAGGGATCTGCCGATGGAAAGAAATACTTTGACTTTGATGGTGATGGATCTCTTGTAATAAATGGATGGATAGAAGCTGTTCCGGGAGAGAATTCAGTTCTTGATAGAAACAAAAAATATCATGATGATGGAGTTGAGTGCTGGTTCTATATTTCAAGAGGCTCCCCTATTACCAAGAAAGTACGTAACATAAATGGACATAAGTACTGCTTTGATGATGATGGCGTAATGCAATATGGATTTGTAATAGTTCAAGGTGATGAATATATAGAAACACTTGATTCCGATGCAACAGGAAATCTTACAAGTTCCGACCTAATATATGCCAATACAGATATGTGTACAATGACCGAAGGCCAAAGAATTATGTTCTTTGACGACCCATATATTCCAGAAGAGGATGAAGATGATCCATATTATAGAGCACTTTCTGGTGCAGCAGTAGAAGGAAAAGAAATAGAGGTATCTTTATCAGATGGTGAGTTTAAATTCTATGCCGATGGCAGAGGTGGCCTTGTAGGTCCAACTATTACGACTCCTACACAAAAGGGAGGCAAATATTACCAAAACGGAATTTTGCTTGAACCAAGAGATGACAGAAAATATGGACTAATAAGAGAAGGTGATAACCGAGTAGATAGTGATGGCAATCATACATATATACTAGTAGATAAAACAGCTAAGGCTGTAAAAGGCACAAAGGTAGTTTCAGAAGGTGGAAAAAATGGAAACTATATTGCTATAATAAATGGTAAGTTTGCAGCTATGTATAGTTCCCCAATAAGACATACAAATCAAGGCTGGTGGTATAAAGATGAAGCAAAGTGGGTATTGGTTCCTAACAATGAACTTCCACCTGATGATAAAGTGCTAGACCTGGAAGGTTATTTACTTAATACCGAGGAATATGATGGACCAAACTAATTGGAGGATAATTATGAAAGGATTGATTAAAAAGATATTTCTATTTTTTACTGTATTTGCCTTAGGTGCAAATCCAGTGCTTGCTTCAAATGTTAAAGTTTCTCCAAAAACAGGACAAAAGGCAATAGGCAAGGCATCTAATACGGTGCAAAATGATGATGCAAAATTCTTTTCTAATATAGAAACTTTTAATGTTACTAAGGCCAATAAAACTGGTTCTGTCTATGCCAATCACTGGTCTAATTATATAGTAGATGTGGGCTCAGGTAAGATAGATTATGAAACCATGACCAATAGAGAGGACTCTACTGTAGTTTACGATTTTGCTATAGAATATTTAAATACAGATTCTTCAAGATTAGTTTTATATTATTCACCTGCATCAAATAGAACACTAGATGAAATAACAGACTCAATAAAGAGACTTAGAACAGGTTCTGTGGCTGATATTGTCCAAATTGGCGGCTATAATTGGCATCATATAAGTCAGTCATACACTATTCCATATGGAGCTACAACCTATGATGATACATATTTTAGACTGCTTGACCAGAAGCTTATTACTATAATGGTATCAAGGGATGATATGTCTGATTGCGATGCTTTAAGAGCGTTATTAACAATGAAGCCTATTGAATATGACAAGACCGATATTGCCGTAGCTAACAGGGCAGCAGGTATAGTCGATGAAAACGCTGGAAAAGTAGAAGTAGTGGAAACTAGAGCATATAGAGAAACTGACTCATCAAGAAGAGACCAGGCAGCCGAAGCTCTTGCTCGTGCTATGCAGCAGGCCTATGAAGCAGCAGAGGATGAACGTGCAAGAACGGGCGAAACCAACGAAACAGTATTCCAAAGCATGGGACCATCAGGTATGGGTGGCGACTTCGTAGATGATGAAGAGTTTGAATTCCATGATGATTTTGATTAATAAGTAAAGGAGTTATAAATGGACCCGAGTGACAATACTATTATGCTACCAATAATATTTTTATTGGTAGCATTAAGTGCTTTAACATCAGCAGTGGAAACTGCGGTAACAGCATCAAGTAAAGCAAAACTGCTTAGTATGCTTGAAGATGCAACAGAAAAAGAAAAATCTAGATTAAACAGGGCTATAAATCTAAAAGAAAATCAAGCAAGAATTATAGCGAGCATTTTGGTGGGCAATAACATCATAAATCTTTCAGCATCTGCCATTACAAGCATTTTTGTATCTAGCAAATTTGGCAACTATGCCATTGCCATAGGAACAGGAATACTCACCTTTGTGATTCTAATTTTTGGCGAAGTGGCTCCCAAGAACATTGCTGTTTTTATGCCAGAAAAGGTGCTTGTTTCTTTTGCAACACCAATTAAAATATTTACATCAATTCTTTATCCTTTAACATTTTTTGTCCAAAAGATGTCAGGGCTCATTGCAAGAATTTTTGGGGTAGATGTTCAAGGCGATGTGGAAACATATACCGAAGAAGAATTGAAAACGATGGTTGACCTATCCCACGCGGGCGGGCTCATAGAAGAAGAAGAAAAAGAGATGATACACAATGTGTTTGAGCTAGATGAAAGGACCGCCAAGGATGTTATGGTTCCAAGAGTTGATATGACAGCCATAGGCCTTGATGCAACCTATGAAGATGTAAATGAGATATTTAAAAAGGAGCAGTTTACCCGTATCCCAGTGTATGACGAAAGCATAGATAATATAGTGGGAATATTAAACGTAAAAGACCTTCTACTTCTTGAAGAAAGTGAAAGAAAAAATTTTGCTGTTAAAAATATAATAAGAAAAGCGGTTTATATTTATGAAAAGAAAAAGGCCCTAGAAATTCTGGCCACCTTAAAAGAAGAGAGGGCAAATATTGCCATAGTCCTAGATGAGTATGGCGTGACAGCGGGCATGGTTACTCTAGAAGACGTCATAGAAGAGATTGTAGGCGATATAAGAGATGAGTATGATGTTCCAGAAGATGAGGAAATAAAGAAGATTTCAGATACTGAATATATAATAGAAGGATCTGCAAGCATAGTTGATATTAATGATGCAACAGGACTAGCTTTAAGTGCCGAGGAAGGTGTGGAAAGTATAGGCGGAATAGTCCTTTCTAATTCCGAAGACATCCCAAAAAGAGGGCAGATGTTGCTGTTTGAAAACTATAAAATCCAGGTTTTAGAAATGGATGGGAACAGAATTTCTAAAGTAAAACTTACAATAATTGATGCAGGAAAAGACGCAGATTCTGACCAATAAAAGATTAAAGCATTTTAATGCTTAATCTATAGGAGATGCTTATGCATTTTAAAAACAAATTAAAAGTATTAACGAAAATATTTGTTATTGTTTTACCTTTATTATTTCTTGTATCGTGTGGCGATAAAATAGAAAAAGGTTCAGGAAGTGCCGAAAGTGTATTGGAAAGATTAAATACGCTGCAACAAACTTCTAGTGCTTCAAACTCATTTTTAATTCCTTCTGTTACAGAAGAAGATTTACTTAAAGGTGTGGCCGATGCACAACAAATTGCTGTAAACGGTGACTATTTCCAAAACAGCTGTTTTAGTGCCCTAACTACCCCCAAGAAAAATTCAAAAAATAATATATCATCTTGGGTGAGTGATAGCTTTTTATATTTTAAATTTAAACTATCAGGGGACTATATTCTTCCAAAGGGATTTTTTGTTTATTATGATGATGTATTTAATGCTAGCGAATATCCAGATTATAACGAAAACCCATTTTTAAATAATATCTATATGGCGTTTAACGGAATTACTGTTACGGATGTAAATGTAACTGATAGTTTCATTTATTGTTATATACCAAAGGGTGCTCTAAAAGGTGAGGTTCTAGAGATAATAGTTCTCTTTCCTAATGGTGAAGGTGGTTTTTATGAAAAAGGAAAAGAAACTTTAAGTATACAAGGAATAGGATTTTTAGACGAAAATGTTGAAAGAGTAGAAATAAAATCTGGACTAGGTTATGCAATGCAGGCATCAGCGGTAGGAAATTTAAGTGAAAAAACCTCTACTGGTTGGTATAAGACACAAGAAGATGGTTCACTAACGAGTCAAAATATGAAATTTTATTTTAAATTGAGCGATCCATCCGATTTAACACTTAACGTATCATATCAAACATTAAGTAACGATCAAACCTGCGCTGTATATTTAAACGATAAATATATAGGCAACCTGTCAAAAACAGAAAATCTAGTTTTTCATAAGGAAGATATTAAAGAAGGCATTCAAAAGGTGGAGTTTAAGGTAGAAGGAGCCATACCGGCAAGTGATATCTTTAGTAATGCCCAAAAAGACGATAAAATAGGCATAAAAATTAACTATGTAACGCTCAAGTAGTCATAAATTTGTCAAAAAACAACCCCAAAAAAGATATAGCAAAAAAAGGCCCTGTAATCTAAAATAATCACATAATGTCGCGCATAAATGCGATAAATTTTTAAAGGAGAAAAATGATGAGAAATTTTTCTAAAATTACAGCAGTAGTATTTGCAGCAGTTGCAGTTCTTGTACTTTCAACTGTTTCATTTGCTAGAGGCTGGACACAAATGAATGGCCAATGGTATTTCACAGATGGTTCTGGTGAAGTTGTAACAAACACAATCAAGACATCTGGAACAACAAAGTATTATCTTGGTGATGATGGTGCCATGGTAACAAACACATTCGTTGAAGATTACAACGATTATTCTTATTACTTTGGTGCTAACGGTGCCATGGTAACAAACACATGGGTTGCTGTTGATCCAGCTATCCTTAGCTCAGTAGATGACAATGCTCCATCTGCTTACTGGTTCTATTTCGGAACAAATGGTAAAGCATACAGAGCTAATGGTTCATCAACAACAGTTAAGAAGACAATCGACGGTAACAAATACATCTTCGATGATGCAGGTCACATGCTTACAGGATGGATTAACGATGAAGGACAAATCAGTGAAGATGAAGAAAACCCATTCGAAACAGCTATTTATTATGCTGGTGGAGAAAACGATGGTGTTCTTAGAAAAGGTTGGCACGCATATGTAGATGGTGTTGACGATTCTTACAACGACGCTTACGGCGAAAGCTATGGTCGTGGTGGCGAAGGTTCAGGTTGGGATCCATCAGATGCAGATGTATTATGGTTATATTTCCAACCATCTAACTGCAAGAAGCTTACTGCTTCAGAAAACAGTGACGCAGACGCATTAAAGACAAAGAAGATCAATGGTAAGACATATGCATTCACACATGCTGGTCTTATGTTCGAAGGTTGGAGACAAGAATCTTCTACATCATATGCTCTTCAATATAAGTACTATAATGGTTCTGCAGGTGGTCACCTTGTAAAGAAAGGTTGGATCTATGATGTTCCAACAGAAAATCAAAACTATGATGATCAAGACGATTCAGAAGAAAGATACTTCTATGCAGATGGATCAGGTAAGACAGTTGTTGGTCAAACAAAGAAAATCAACAACAAGTATTACATCTTTGATCGTTCTGGTATCATGAAGACAGGTCTTTTAATTACAACAGCAGCTAACAAATACATCAACAAGGTAAAACTTGATGAAACAGATGGTAAGAGATTCATCGCTCACGACATGTTCGTTCCAGATGAAAAAGATTATGTAGTTCCAAGAGACAATATTGATTCTGCTACATTTGACGGAACAACATATTACTACGCATATGATCCAGACTGGTCAACAGTTCAAGGTTCAGGCGTTGGTAACAGAGTATTCTATTTCAATGATGACGGTGCTAGAGTAAACGGTACAGTTACACTTGAATTTGCAGATAACGATTATGTATTCGTATCAAGCAACTCAGGTGGTTACATGGGATCTAAGAACAATGGTTCTAGATACTATGCTAACGGTCTTGCTCTTAGAGCAAACCCAGATATCAGATATGGTATCGTTATGAAGCAAAGCAGAGAAACTGTTGTAAATAAATATAAAACAGGTGATACATGGGCTAACGACGGTGTTGATGAAGTTACACTTGCAGACGTTGTTGGTGTTGGTGTAGTTGTTACAACAACAGGTTCTAAAGTTAAGAAGAATGCTATCAAGAAAGATGGTAACGATAACTATTGGGTAATCCAAGCTGGTTTATTCCGTGGTGTATATAACGTTCAAATGAAGAGAAGTGGTGATTACTATCAATTCAAGTCAGACTTCTTCAAACCAGGTTCTCTTGATACAACTTCAGGATATGGTTGGTGTTACCACAATGGTGCATCTCTCCACTCAACAATAGGTAACTGTGCAGCATATACAGCAGCTAATGCATCTAGCGAAACCGCAGGAAGAAACGCTTCATGGTATAGCTGTGATATCAATGGTAAGACAGCAGTATACCCAATGGAAAGAAAGGGAACAACAGACTTCACAGGTGTTACAGCATTAGGTCTTCCAGCTGGTATATCTGTAGATCAAGATTTCAACGCTACAATCGAAGACGATATGGCTGTTGACTTCTACTGGGACGATGCTGAAAAGAATAACTAATTTATAAGAAATATAATTTAGTAATATTACCACCCCCATTTGGGGGTGGTTTTTATTTATAAAGATAAAGATTTTGACTATATATAGCCTATATGATATAATTTCATAATAAATTATAAGGAGAATGACTATGAGTGCAAAGTTTTTTAAGTGTGAAAAATGTGGTAATATTGTTTACCTAATTGAAGAAAAAGGCGGAACACTTTCTTGCTGTGGTGAGCCTATGAAGGAACTTGTTGCAGGTGCAGTTGAAGCCGCTACTGAAAAGCACATCCCTGTTGCTAAAAAAGATGGCAATAATGTAGTTGTTACAGTAGGTAGTGTGGAACACCCAATGACAGCAGAACACTATATTACTTGGGTTGCACTTGAAACTGATAAGGGCGTAAAGATAAATACTTGGAAACCAGATGCAAAACCTACAGTAACTATACCTGTTCCAGCTGGTGCCAAGATTAAGGCCGTTTACGCTTATTGTAACTTGCATGGTCTTTGGAAGACAGAATCTATAGGATAATTAAGGTTAATATTTTATGAATAAATCAATTAAGAAATTGACAATTTTTTTTGTTGTGTTTACTGTATCTGCCCTTGTAACTTCTTGTATTGAAAAGCCTACAAGATCAATAGGTCAATATGCTGGCCTTTCACCAAATAGCGTTGTGTTTGAATCTACAGAAGGATTTAATTTTGTTCAAATGCACAATGACATAGTTGATAGGTTAAACGAAGAAGGAACAGATATATTTTACATAACAGGCAATACACTTGATATAGACGGTGATAATGAGAAAAAAGAAATTCACTTAACATTTGAAGTTTTCCCTCCTACAAGCGATAAAGAAATAGAGCTTGCTATCTCTTGGATGATGAAGTTAATTGCTGACGATGCAGCTATGCAACAATTTAAATATCAAGCTGCAAGCACGGAAAGTTTTGGAACAGTGTGGAATGATTATTCTTTGGTCGCCAATGTAACAAGACAGCAAATGCAATCAAACGATGGAAAACTTATAGTATACCCATCTTATAACAAAACAATTAATGCAGGTGCTCCCATCCCTTTTGAGCCAAGGGCAATTATTTGGGGAGACGATTATGTAGAGGAAGAAGATTAATGGCGAGTAAAATAAAACTTAAAAATAAAAGAAGGCAACTTGCTTCAGAAACTATTCTTGATATAATTCACGGAATATCGGCCGTAGTCGTGTTTTTACTTCTTGTCTTTTTCCCTCTTTACACACATAATATGTATTTCGATATTCTTGCTGCAAGATATACATTGTTTAGGGCAATAGTTTTGATGCACTTAGTACTTGTTTTAATATTTGGGATATTCTATTTAGTTCAACGTAGCTCAGACACAGGAGAGTCGGCAATAAAAAATATAATAAATAGTTTTAAACCACAAAATATTCTTAAAACAATAAAAGTTACTGATATATTTTTCATAATCATTATCATTTCTATGTCTATTTCTTGGTATGGTGCTGGAACCTACAAGCCATATCATATAGTTAGAAACTTTCAAGCGGAGGCATGGCTTGGAAGGGAAGCCCGTTATCAAGGTGTTCAGTGCTGGCTTTTATACTTCACATCATATTTTCTTATTTCAAGAACATTTAAACCTACATCTAAAACCGTAAAGAGAATTATAGATTTTGCGCTAGCTGCCGGTGCATTTGCCTGTATATGGGGAATTATGGATTATTTCTATCTTGATCCTTTTGGCTTCCTTGTTGAGGTAGGTGGTATACAAAAAGTTCAGTTCGTATCTAGTATAGGAAACTTAAACACATATACCAATTATACAGGAATGATTATGGCTATTTCTGCAACTATGTTTGTTTCAGAAAAAGATCTTATAAAAACAATTTATTATGCCATTTGCTTTCACATCTCTATGCTCGGTTCTATGGCAGGTCTTTCCGATAACGCTACTCTTTCAATAATGATTGTTTTTTTAACACTTCCATTTTGGTGTTTTAGAACAAGAAGAGGCTTTGCAAGAATGGTCATGCTTTCGTTTTTCTTTGTTTTAGATGCATTTATTTTTGCACTGTGGGTAAGGTCACCTATTCCACAAAGCTGGGCAGGTTCATTCTTTAAAACACTTGCGGTACGTGCCTTTGATTATTTGGTTATAGGAGTTGTCCTATTTGCTATAGCGACCATAGTAGTTTATCTAATTATGTTTAAATTTGCCCCAAAGACTGCAGAAAATGTGAACGATAAACAACTGAAAAGGTTTACCGATTCCCTTGATATACCTATGCCAGCACAACTTACTTTTATATGGATTGCTATTGTGGTTTCCTTCTTCGTCTTTGTTGGTTATGCAGTTTATGATGTCAATAACGCTGGTTTGCTTAAAAGTTTTTGGGATAAACTTGGTCTATGGGAAACATTTCGCATCAATGATGACTGGGGAACACACCGTGGTCACAACTGGCGCATAGCAATGGAGAATTTCCGTAATTTTGATTTATTTAGAAAAATTTTTGGCTTTGGTAATGAAACCTATCTTGCTATTTCAGAACGTTATGCCTATGAAGAAATGGTTACAAGATATGGAGAAGTTTATGATAGTGCCCATAACGAGTATATACAGTATTTAGTTTGCACAGGAATCGTGGGCCTCACATCATATTTTGGAATTTTTATTTCCATTATCGTTCGTGGATTCAAGAGATGTACAAAAGAGCCTGCTGTCATGGCATGTCTATATGCAGTTATTTCATATCTATTCCAGGCAGTTGTTAACATCGCAATTCCAATTACGACGCCAATCTTCTTCACTCTAGCTTATATAGTATGTGCCTATGCTGGCTATGTTGAAGACGGGCACGAAGAGGAGCTATCCTAAGTAATTAATGAAAAAAAAGCGGGCGATTAAAAGAGAACATGTAGGTGCAAAAAACACTGCAAGGTTTATCCTCACAGTGTTTTTAATTGTTATCCAGTCCTATTTATTTTATGAAACATGGGTTCATAAATACAATGTTATACTTAGATTTCCATATTTAGGGCGTGGTAATGTTTTCCTTGCAATTATCTATGGACTTATGCTCTATGTTTTTTCACTTGCACTTGGTGGGGATAGACTAGGTAATTTCAAGATTTCAACAATAATTTTTTCTTGTGGCCTCGCAACAATATTTACCAATATAGTAACCTACGTAGCAATTATAGTTCCTGCCATCGCAAGAGGATTTGTGAACCCTGACGATATGGCCTATCTTACAATATGGCAGCTGGGAGTGGTTTTTATTTGGGGAATAATTGCTAAATTTATTTATAAAAAACTATTTCCTCCATGTGATGCTCTTCTTATATATGGTTCTTATGCACCAGATAGACTTCTTGCAAAATTTGGTGAAAGAGAAGATGTCTGCGATATAGTAAAAACTGTTAATTATCAGGCCACAAGTGACAATGACATAATTGATATGATTTCTAAATATGATGCCATAGTTATAGGTGACATCCCAGCCGAAAAAAGAAATGATTTCTTAAAAGTATGTTATTCTAGCTATAAGCAAACTTACTTGGTTCCAAAAATTTCCGACATTATTGTAATGTTTTCCGAACAAACCTATCTTTTTGATTCACCTCTTTTCTTTGTTAGAAATTCTAATATGACACCAGACGTTCAAATAATAAAAAGATTATTTGATATAATTTTAAGCCTTTTCGGACTTATAGTTTTTTCTCCTTTCATAATAATTTTTTCTATATTAATCAAGGTAGAAGATGGTGGTCCTGTATTTTTTATACAAGAAAGAGTTAAAGAAGGTGATGACACATTTGATATTATAAAATTCCGTTCCATGAAAGTTTCAAAAGATGATGAGGTCATTCCTGCAACAAAAGATGATGACCGCATAACAAAAGTGGGAAGACTCATGCGAAACTGGCGCATAGATGAAATCCCTCAGCTCATAAATGTACTTAAAGGTGACATGAGCATAGTGGGCCCAAGGCCAGAGCGAAAAGAGCATGTTGAAATTTATTCTAGAGAGATTCCAGAATTTAAATATAGACATCGTGTAAAAGCAGGCCTTACAGGTCTTGCCCAGGTTTATGGAAAATATAATACAACAGCCTATGATAAATTGAAACTTGATTTGATTTATATACAAAACTTTAGTATCATTCTTGATTTAAAAATAATTTTGAGAACAATTCAAATATTATTTAAAAAAGAAAGCTCCGAAGGATTCACAAACGAGGACAGTAAAAAAATCACCGACCAAGCCTAAATATGAAAAACGAGGAAAAAAACAACATAGAAGGCCTTATAACGGTAGTAATGCCCGTCTATAAGGTTGAAAAATATCTAGAAAGGGCCATTACCTCTGTCCTAAACCAAACATATAAAAATCTTGAATTAATCTTGGTTGACGATGGCAGCCCTGATATGAGCGGTGCTATATGCGATGAGGCGGCAGGCAGGGATCCTCGCATAAAAGTCATCCACCAAAAAAACTCTGGAGCTCCTATTGCAAGGAACAACGCACTAGACATAGCAAGCGGCTCCTTTGTTTGTTTTTTTGACAGTGACGACTTTGTTAAAGAAGATATGCTAGAATTTCTTCATGACATGTGTGTTAAAAATGACATTGACCTTGCAGTATCGGGCTTTTTTATTGACACATATGAAGATGAAGGTGGCAGCGAAAAATTTTTCACGCTAGACTATATCCCAAACGACAAAATTTATACCGACAAAGAAAGTTTTAGAAAAGATGCCTATATGTATTTTGACAAAAATATGTTCTACCCACCATGGAACAAAATGTATAGAAAATCTTACCTTGATGAACACTTTCTAAGATTTACCAACACATATAGAGATGACTTCCCATTTGTAATTGATTCAATAAGAAACATAGAAAAAATTGGTTTTACTTCAAAGCAGTTTTATCATTTTCAGCGTGCAAGAAAAGAATCTGAAACCGCCAAATATATCCCAAACCTTTATGACAAAAGGCAAGAAGAGCATGAGATTATGTTAAATCTCTTAAAGGACTGGCTCCTCTACACAAATGTAAAGGCAGATGCTGGTGAAGATAAGCTAAATGCAATGGACATGATATCAAGAAGATATCTTGATAGAATAATAGAGTGCATAGAAAATTTTACAAGTGAAAAATGCACCCTAAGCAGTAGTGAAATTAAAAATGAAGTAAAAAAAATCCTTGCACATCCTTATGTAGATGAAAGCCTAGCATTTGCAAGGCCAAAAAGAATATATTTAAAATTAATGTATATTCCAATAAAACTGAAAAATGTGAACCTTTGCTTATTACAATCAAAATTCATAACCTTTATGAAAAAGCACTTCCTGTTTATATTTAATAAGTTAAAAGTAGCAAGAGGATAAAAAATAAAGAAGATCGGGCAGTAGATTCCGTAATCAAAACACAATAAATAAAAAAATGAACAAAGATACAAACATATTAACAATAATAGTTACATATAACAGAAAGGACCTCCTTTCTGAGTGTTTAAATGCAATAAATTCTAGCCAAGAAAAAACCGATGTCCTTGTAATAGACAACGATAGTACCGATGGCACAAGTGAAATGATAGAAAATCTAAGGTCTAATTTTGAAACAAAGTTCATTCATATAAATACAGGCGCAAACCTTGGCGGCGCAGGTGGTTACAATTATGGGGTAAGAGAAGCAATAAAATTATCGACATCTGCATCTCATAAATATAAGTATTTTTATCTTATGGATGATGACACTATAATAAAACCAGATGCCCTAAAAGTTTTAATAGATACTGCGCATAAACTAAATGATAATTTTGGATTTTTATCAAGCAAGGCTCTTTGGAGGGATGGCAGTATATGCAAAACCAATGTCCAAAGAAAGGCCGTTGCAAGAAGAATAAATGATTTTTCATCACCTCTTGTAGAGGTTGATTATGCATCTTTTGTTTCTCTGCTTATAAAAGAAGAAGATGCGGTAGCGCTAGGGCTTCCTATAAAAGAATTTTTTATATGGAGTGATGACCTTGAATACACAAGAAGATTTTCTAGAAAAAATAAATCTTATCTAGTAAATGATAGCATAGTAATTCACAAGTGCGCCGAAAACATAGGCGTTGACATAACAAGAGAAAAAGATTTAAAAAGAATAGAGCGTTATAAATATATTTATAGAAATGACGTTTATACATTTAAAAAAGAAGGTTTAAGGGGCTATATCTTTTTATTTGTTAGATTTTTATACCATATGTTTAAAATTATATTTATTGCGCCAAAAAAATTTGATAAAATAAAAACAGTGATACAAAGTCACATAGACGGTTTTAAGTTTAAGCCCGTGATAGAATACGAAGGAAAAAATCAATGATAATAACAAAGACGCCATTTAGAGTTTCATTTTTTGGAGGAGGCTGTGACCTTCCAGGATTTTTTAATAAAAAAGAATCACTCATTCTCTCAACCACTATAGATAAATATGCCTATGTAAATGTGCGCCACCTTCCAAAATTTTTTGACTACACTAATGAAATTGTTTATTCAAAAATTGAACAAGTAAAAAATGAATCTGAAATAATTCACCCACTCGTCCGTAAATGCATGGAGATGCTTGACATGCACGAGATGAGAGTGTGCTATGATGCTGATCTCCCTGCAAGAACAGGCCTTGGAACATCATCTTCATTTGCAGTAGGAATGCTTAATGCTTTCTATGCACTTAAAGCAAAATATAAAGATAATAAAATTTTATCAAGTGATGCAATTTTCCTTGAAAGAGTGCTCTGCGCCGAAGCCGGAGGCTTCCAGGATCAAATCGCAGCAAGCTTTGGCGGTTTCAACAAAATTACTTTTCACAAAAACTCTTTTAACGATAAAGAACTAGACTATCTTGCAGGTAATATAAAAAATGTAACAATGTCTAAAGAGGATAGAAAATCTTTTTCCGACAAAATTTCAAAATCATACAATGTAGAAAAAGTTGAAATTGAAAATAATAAATATGAAATCTTTCAAAAAAACCTTCTTTTGTATTTTACAGGAATAGTTAGAAATTCTTTTGAAATTCAAACAGATGTGTCAAGGTCAGTAAAAGAAAGTGATAAAGAAAAAACCATGAACGATATGAACGATCTTGCATATTCTGCACTTAAATATTTTGAAAGTAATAAAGAAAAAGACCTTGACGAAGTGGGCGTTCTCCTTGATGAAACATGGAAACTAAAAAGAAGTATCAGCAATAAAATTTCTAATACTACAATTGATGAACTTTATGAAAAGGCAAAATCATCTGGCGCACTCGGTGGTAAGCTCCTCGGTGCAGGTGGTGGCGGTTTCCTCCTTTTCTATGTTCCACTAGAAAAACAGCCATCGTTTAAGAAAGAATTTAATACACTTCTTGAAATTCCGTTCCGCTTTGATGAATATGGCACAAAACTTATCTACAACGTCCCAGAAACTGACTGGAATTTAAACTAAAATACAAAAATTGCTTTTAACCCCTATCTAGGCAGATGCTTAAAATCTTAAGCATTTGCCTAGATTTTTTATAGAATTTAACGAAGGCGTGAAATTCATGTAAAATAGTTTTTATTGATTTCTATTGTGCTAGGTGTTAATATCTTCTAAATTAAACTGTAGGGAATCTTTAGAATATCAAAAAGATCTTTTTTGGAGCAGAACATGAGAACTCTTTTACTTTTTAGTTTCTTTTTTCTATTGATTTGCATCAAGGATGCTAAATTAAAAAACAATATGGTTAAAAAATCTGCCATTTTTCTTTTTTTATTTTTCTACATTGCAACAGTTAGAATCAAAACTTATGCAGCAACATGGAGCGTATCTAAAGAGGTCGCTACATTTACTGTAAGTAGTGATGAAATTGTTTTTGAGCAAGACGATAATAATTATTACTTTGCTTTTGATTTAAGCAACAATCCTTATGGATATGCATCAAGTACTTCTTTTGTGGTATCACAGCGTAGCGATATAGGATACATATATCATACTGTAACTTATGGAACGGACGGCTCTTATAATTCATCAGAGTATAGCAAGGTTGGTTCATCTGGCTCGCTTGGAACATTTGCCCTAGAAGAACTTACGGGTAATGTTATAAAACTTAGGGCATATCCTTATATGTATGTCTATGATACATCAATAGGTAGTGGGCATGCTGTGAGTAATACTGGTGTTTTGCAAAATGATGTCTGCGTAAAAACTATACAAGATGAAAATGGAAATAATGTTTACAGGCTTCAAATCCCAAAATCTAAAATTAATCTATTTAGGTATATAAACTTTAGAGGAACTAAAAATCATTCGGGCCATCCAACAGTTAATACCGTTTGTGCCCTCTCTCATGCATTCGATTTAACTACGCTTACAGATCATGAATGTGATTTTAAAATTCGTTTTCTAGATAATGTTCACCATGATTATTATTGCAACATTTGCCACTGGTCTAAAAATAAAACTGCTCATGTTTATGAATATGAAGATATTTTTGGCTACTCTAATAGGAGGTGTGAATGCGGTGCCCATAATAAATCAACCGTTCGTCTTTATCAAGAAAGTTCTAGTGATGCAGGTGGAAGCAGCTCGCATAAGATAAGCCATATTGATATTATAGGAAGTCCTTTAGAATCTTTTACATCACCTAGTATGGAAGAAATTGAGATTGAAGGATATGTTTTCCTTGGTTTTGATCCACCTCTTCCCGATGTATTTCCTAATGAGTCGGTAGAATATAAATTAAAGTATAGGCCAATTACTTATAAAGTATTATATTCATTTGATAATTTTTCAAAGCTATCAAATGAGTTTTTAGAAAGTTCTATGGTTTCTAAAGGAACCGCAAGGCGGCTTAATGCTTTAGAAATTAGTGAAATAGAAAATGAATACGGTATTTCGCTTTATGGTCTTACTTATAGTTTGATAGAAGATTGCATATATGATAAGGATATTTATATGCCTAAGTACAAAATGAAATTTTACGGCCTCATCGGTTGGGGAAGCATTAAAAATAATTTTTCTTATATATATAGTGCAGGCAGAGCTTATAGAAATTTAACTACTAAAGATAATGATGTAATAGTTTTAAATCCACTATTTGAACATTATAGTGATGATGATAGCGATAATGATATAACAGGTGATGATTCTGTTGGCAAAAGAGAAGATGGTGATTCAGGCATAATTCATCATGGAGATAACGATGGTGGACCTGGTAGCTCTGGAAGTAGCGATGGTTCAGGTGGAAATGGTTCAGGTGGAGGCGGCTCAGGTGGAGGTGGCGGTGGTGGTGGCGGCAACAACGAAAGTAAATCAAGCGACATTTCTCAAGGCGGAAGCGGTAGTGATGGATCTGGAAATACTGATGCTGGAGATGGTGGATCTAGCAAGATACCTAATGATGGTGATGGCGAAAATAATAATTTAAATAATTTAAATTATTATAACTACAAAGATTTAGATTTGCTTTCTATATATGAACTAGAAAATTTGTTTAATGGTTTATCTGAAATTGATTATCCATATACTAATATGAATTTAGTTTATAGTAACGAAAACCAAGCAAGGAATAATCTCTTACATTTCCTAGATAGTGAAACATTTGCCCAAAAGTTTAGTGACCATTTAGAAGATGAAAAACTCTATATTGAAAATCTAAGAAATGAAAAACTCATGGCTCTTACAAAATTAATTCTTAAAAGGACATATTATTTCTTGCTCCTGCTCCTTCTTATTCTTTTTGCAAGGGATAGGCTTGCGCGGCAAAAAGCTAAAAAATGCATAAAATAAGCAAATTTATTTGAAAAGAGCTATTAAATTTATTATAATTAAGTTGCCTGTTTAAGTTGAAAAAACCTAAATAGGCGGCTTTTTGTTTGTCAAAAGCATAATCTTTTGGTGTGCATAAAGCTAAATTACTTAAGTGAAAGGAAGTTTATGAAGAGAGAGGACGTAAGAAATATAGCAATTATTGCTCACGTTGACCATGGTAAAACCACACTTGTTGATGCGATGTTACATCAAGCAGGTATTTTTAGAGAGAATCAAGAAGTCGCAACTCGTGTCATGGATTCTAATGCGCTAGAAAGGGAAAGAGGAATCACTATCCTTTCAAAAAATACTGCTATTGATTATAAAGGTTGCAAAATTAATATAGTAGATACACCAGGCCACGCCGATTTTTCTGGCGAGGTTGAGCGTATTTTAAAAATGGTAAATGGCGTTGTTCTCCTTGTTGATAGTTATGAAGGATGTATGCCACAGACAAGATTTGTTCTATCTAAGGCCCTTGAACTAGACCTTCCTTGCATTATATGTATAAATAAAATAGATAGAGAAAATGGAAGACCAAAGGAAGTTGTTGAGGATGTTCTTGAATTATTCCTTGACCTTGGTGCAAGTGATGATAGACTTGAGTCTCCATTTTTATTTATGTCAGCAAAACAAGGCATAGTAAAAAAGCAACTTGAAGATGAACCAGGTAATATGTCTATACTATTTGATACCATACTAGAAAAAATCCCAGCACCTGAAGGTGATGAAAATGCCCCTGCTAAACTTTTGATTTCTACCATAGATTATAATGAGTTTGTTGGAAGAATAGGTATAGGAAGAATAGAAACAGGAACTATAAAGGTAGGAAAGGAGATGGTTCTTACAAACCATCACGACCTTTCTTTTAAGGAAAGAGTAAAGATTAATACACTTTACGAATTTGAAGGTTTAGAAAAAGTTCCCGCAACAGAAAAGAAGTTTGGATCTATTGTTGCAGTATCTGGTATAGAGGGACTTAAGATTGGTGATACACTATGTGACATAGAAGATCCAACTCCTCTTGAGTTCCAAAAAATTTCAGAACCAACTATCTCAATGAACTTCATGGTAAATGATTCTCCTCTTGCAGGGCAAGAAGGTAAGTACTTAACAAGTCGTCATATAAGAGATAGATTATTTAAAGAATTAAATACAGATGTGTCCCTACGAGTAGAGGAAACCGATTCAGCCGATTCATTTAAGGTTTCAGGTCGTGGCGAGCTCCATCTTTCTATATTAATTGAATCAATGAGACGCGAAGGTTATGAGTTTGCAGTATCAAAAGCCGAAGTTATTTTCAAAACTGATAGTAACGGGAAAAAACTTGAACCAATGGAAACTTGTTATATAGATGTTCCAGAAGAATTTTCTGGTGCAATAATACAAAAACTTACACAAAGAAAAGGAGTCCTTGTTGCAACTACTCGTGGTTCCAATGGTTATTCAAGATTAGAATTTAGTATTCCATCCCGTGGTCTTATTGGTTATCGTGGTGAGTTCTTAACAGATACAAAAGGAACAGGAATCATGAACACACTCTTTGATAAATATGGTCCATACCTTGGTGATATATCTTATAGACAACTTGGATCACTTATTGCATATGAAGCAGGCACAGCAGTTGCCTATGGACTTTTTGCTGCACAAGAGAGAGGGCTATTGTTTATAGGACCTGGTGAAAAAGTTTATGCAGGTATGGTAGTTGGTCAAAATCCTCGTTCTGAAGATATTGAAGTAAATGTTTGCAAAACAAAAAAACTAACAAATACAAGAGCATCGGGTTCCGATGAAGCACTAAAACTTGTTCCTAAAAAACAAATGAGCCTTGAACAATGCCTTGAGTTTATAGATACCGATGAGCTTCTTGAAATCACACCAGAAAATTTAAGAATAAGAAAGAAGATTCTCGACTCAACAAAAAGAAAAAGAAGCAATATGGGGAAATAAGAAAGTAGACAGCAAGAGTGATGCTTGCATCGACGACGATAGGAGGTAGAAATGGAAAAACATGATAAATACATATCGCCACTAGGCGAAAGATATGCATCATATGAAATGAGCTACCTTTTTAGTGAAGAAAAAAAGTTTAAAACATGGCGCCTTCTATGGATTTCTCTTGCAAGGGCCGAAAAAAAGTTAGGCCTTGATATAACAGATGCTCAAATTAAAGACCTTGAAAAATATAAAGATGATATAAATTATGATGTAGCAAAAAAGCGTGAAAAAGAAGTTAGACATGATGTAATGAGCCATGTTTATGCCTATGGAGTTCAGGCTAAAAAGGCAGCAGGAATAATACATCTTGGTGCAACATCTTGCTTTGTGGGAGATAATACAGACTTAATTATAATGAGAGATGCCCTAAAGCTAGTTCAAATAAAGTTACTTAATGTAATGGACCTTCTTTCAAAATTCTGTGACAAATATAAAAATCTTCCTACGCTTGGCTTTACTCATTTCCAACCAGCTCAGCCAACAACTGTAGGAAAACGTGCCTCACTTTGGCTCTATGATATTTATAATGATTATCTAGACATAACTTATGTAATAGATACAATGAAGTTTCTTGGATCAAAAGGAACAACCGGCACACAAGCTTCATTTATAGAACTTTTTTCTAAAGGTGGAAAGATTGATTCAAAAGTTTATGACAAGTGTAAAAAGCTTGATGAATTAATCGCAGCAGATTTTGATTTTACAAAAGATCAAATAGTAAAAGTTTCAGGTCAGACCTATAGCCGAAAGGAAGATTTCAGAGTTCTTTCAGTTTTATCAAGTATTGCTCAAAGTGCTCATAAATTTTCTAACGACATAAGACTACTTGCTCATTTAAAGGAAATAGAAGAACCATTTGAAAAAAATCAAATCGGCTCATCGGCTATGCCATATAAGAGAAATCCTATGAGATGTGAAAGAATGGCATCACTTGCTAATTATGTAATAAGTGACTTATCTAATGCTGCAATAACAAGTAGTACCCAGTGGCTAGAAAGAACTCTTGACGATAGTGCCAACAAGAGAATTTCTATTCCAGAAGCTTTTATGGCTGTTGATGGAATTTTAAATCTTTATTTGAATGTTTGCGACGGGCTTGTCGTTAATGAAGGAATGATTAAAAAACATCTTGAAGAGGAACTTCCATTTATGATGACAGAAAATATTATGATGAAAGAAGTAGAAAAGGGAGCAAACCGTCAAGAAGTTCATGAAGTTATAAGAAAACTATCTATTGAAGCTGGAAAAAATGTAAAGACAGGGAAAGAAAACAATTTATTTGATTTAATAGATAAATCTAAGGACTTACATGTAGATAAACAAGAACTTGAAAACCTAAAGAACGCTTCACTTTACATAGGTAGAAGTGCCTCTCAAATTGACGATTTACTTAATGAAACAATAAAGCCACTTCTTTCTAAAAACAAAAAAAGATTGGGCATAACGAGTGAAATAACAGTATGATATAAACAATAATGATTTAAGGAGTATATATGTCTCAAAATAGATTTGCAAAAGATAATAAGGGAATGGTAATTCTCACAAGGATTATATCAGGCATAGCACTTGCATACATTCTTGTAATGATAGTAATGATGGTTTACCTTGCAGTTACTGGTGCACCAGATAATATGCTGATTGCAGTTATTATCGGTCTTTTTGTTGGTTCAACAATTATTTATGCAATACTTATGTTCTTCCATGAGAAAAAACTGGCCGAGCAAAAAAAGCTAAAGAAAAAAGGTAAAAAAATAGAAAGCACTACTAAAAAATAATTTTGAAAATGTTTTAAGGAGTATTTATGGTTAAGGCAATAGTTGGCGCAAACTGGGGCGATGAAGGAAAAGGAAAAATAACAGATGCACTTGCAGAAAGGTCCGATATAGTTGTTCGTTTTCAAGGTGGGGCAAATGCTGGCCACACTATCATAAATGACTATGGTCGTTTTGCACTTCATATGATGCCAAGTGGTATCTTTTGTGAAAATGTAACTTGCATAGTTGCTAATGGTGTAGCTTTAGAAATTCCTCAGTTTATTTCAGAATATGAAGAAGTAAAATCTGCTTTAAAGAGAGACCCTAAGGTTTTGGTTTCTGATAGAGCGCACATTGTTATGCCTTATCATAAAAATTTTGATGCCTATGAAGAAGAGCGTCGTGCAGGTGGAGCTTTTGGTTCAACAAAATCTGGTATAGCACCAGTTTATTCTGATAAATATTCTAAAATAGGTTTCCAAGCTTGTGAGCTTTTTGATAAAGATGCACTTGCCGAAAAATTAAAAACTATACTTCCTATAAAAAATACTCTGCTTAAGCATCTATATAACAAACCAGAAATTAATTTAGAAGAAACTCTTAACACACTACTTGATTATGGAAAGCAAATTAAGCCATTCTTATGCGATACATCAAAGTTTTTAAGGGAAGCAATAAAGAATAACAAAACTATTCTTCTTGAAGGACAACTTGGAACTATGAAAGATATAGAACACGGAATTTATCCTATGGTTACAAGCTCATCAACTCTTGCTGGATATGGTGCAACAGGTGCGGGAATTCCCCCATATGAAATAAAACAAATCATTGCAGTAAGTAAAGCATATTCATCGGCAGTTGGCGCAGGCGATTTTGTTTCAGAAATATTTGGCGACGAAGCAGAAGAACTAAGAAAAAGAGGCGGTGATAAGGGAGAGTATGGTGCTAAAACAGGAAGGCCAAGAAGGGTTGGTTGGTATGACACAGTTGCGTCAAAATTTGGAGTAAAGCTTCAGGGTGCAACTGATGTGGCGCTCACAGTTCTTGATCCACTTGGCTACCTTGATGAAATAAAAGTTTGCACAGGTTATGAAATAGATGGAAAGGTTACAACAGAATTTCCAACAACACCAGACCTTCATAGAGCAAAACCAGTTTATGAAACTTTAAAAGGTTGGAAGTGTGACATAAGAGGAATAAAAAAATATGAAGAGCTACCTAAAGAAACAAGAGACTATATAGAGTTCATTGAAAAACATATTGAAACACCTATCACAATGGTTTCCAATGGACCAGAAAGAGAAGCATTAATTTACAGAAAGTAATTAAGGAGATATAAAATGTCAGGCCACAGTAGATTTAATAATATAAAACATAAAAAAGCCAAGGCAGATGCTGCCAAGGGAAAAATTTTTACTATCATAGGCCATGAACTTGCTATTGCAGTAAAGCAAGGCGGTCCAGATCCAGCAAGCAATTCAAAACTTGCAGCTGTTATCGCCAAGGCAAAACAAAATAACATGCCTAATGATACGATAGAAAAAGGAATCAAGAAAGCTGCAGGAAGTATAGATGCAGTTAATTTTGAAGAATTAATTTATGAGGGATACGGCGTTGGCGGTGTTGCAATTATTGTATCTGCCTTAACTGATAACAAAAATAGAACAGCATCAGATGTCCGCAGCGCATTTACAAAAGGAAATGGTAATCTTGGAACAACAGGTAGCGTATCATTTATGTTTGAAGATAAGGGTCAAATCATAGTTGATAAGGAAGAATGTGAACTTTCATCTGATGACCTTATGATGTTTGCTCTAGATAATGGAGCCGAAGATTTTAACGAAGAAGATGATATTTATGAAATTTTATCAACTCCAGATGCATTTGCGCAGCTCAGGGAAAAGTTAGAACTTAAAAAAGTCCCTATGCTCGAAGCCGATATAAATAAAATTCCGTCAACCTGGGTTTCGGTAACAGATCCTGAACTTGTAAAACAGCTAAATAGGACAATAGACCTTCTAGATGAATGTGAAGACGTTAAAAAAGTGTATACAAATTGGGAAGAACAGGAGTGATTAATACTCGTTTAATATAGAATTTATAAGATTTAAAAGAGGATATTATGATTAAGATAATTGAAAGAGATGGCACAATTAAAGAGTTTGAAAAAACAGATCAATATGCAATTGATACAATGCGTCATACTCTAAGCCATGTTCTTGCACAAGCAGTAAAAAAATTTTATCCAAATGCAAAACTTGCAATAGGTCCAAGTGTTGAAAATGGATTTTATTATGATATAGATTTTGGTGATGATGTTTTAACTGAAGGTGACTTTGAAAAGTTAGAAGCCGAAATGAAAAATATCATAAAAGAAAACTATAAAGTAGAAAGATATACCCTTCCAAGAGCTGAAGCAATAAAATATTTTGAAGATAAGGGTGATGTATATAAAGTAGAACTTATAAAAGATTTGCCTGAAGGGGAAAATGTTTATTTTGCAAAACAAGGTGACTTCGTTGATTTATGTGGAGGTGCACATCTTTGCTATACTGGACTTTGCAAGGCATTCAAGATTACGTCACTTGCTGGAGCATACTGGAGAGGTGACGAAAAAAATAAAATGCTTACAAGGGTCTATGGCACAGGATTCTTTACAAGTGAAGAGCTGCAAAACTATCTTACAATGCTTGAAGAAGCTAAAAAGCGTGACCATAGAAAGCTTGGAAAAGAACTTGGACTCTTCCTTATGGATGAAGCAGGTCCAGGTTTCCCATTCTACTTGCCAAATGGAACAATACTTAGAAATACAATTTTAGATTATTGGAGAGAGATACATCATGGCGCAGGTTATGATGAGATTTTAACACCTGTAATTTTATCAAGAAAACTTTGGGAACAGTCAGGTCACTGGGATCATTACAAAGACAATATGTACACAACTGTTATTGATGACGAGGATTTTGCAATCAAACCTATGAATTGCCCAGGATCAATTCTAGTTTATAGATCCTCTCCACACTCATATAGAGAACTTCCAATTAGACTTTCAGAACCAGGACTTGTTCACCGCCATGAAAAGAGTGGTCAGCTACACGGTCTTATGAGAGTTCGTGAGTTCACACAAGACGATTCACATATGTTTATAGGTGACTTCCAAATTGAAAAAGTTATAACAGATAGAATTAAACTTATTGATAATGTATATAAACAATTTGGATTCGAATATACTATGGAACTATCTACTCGTCCAGAAGATTCTATGGGAACTGATGAAGAATGGGAACAAGCAGAGGCAGGACTTAAAGCAGCACTCGAATCAATAGGGGCTTCATATAAATTAAATCCAGGTGATGGTGCATTCTATGGCCCTAAAATAGATTTCCATTTAAAGGATTGTATTGGAAGAACATGGCAGTGCGGAACAATTCAACTTGATTTTCAACTTCCACAACGTTTTGAACTTGAATATATAGGATCAGACGGCGCTCCACATAGACCTATCATGATACACTCTGTATGTTTTGGAAGTGTAGAAAGATTTATAGGAATGCTTATAGAACACTTTGAAGGGGCTTTTCCACTTTGGCTATCACCAGTGCAAGCTGTGATAATACCTATCTCAGATAAGACACTTGACTATGCAATATCTCTAAAAGAAAAATTTGCCAAGGAAGGATTCAGAGTAAATGTAGACGATAGAGCCGAAAAGATGGGATACAAAATTAGAGAAGCACAACTTAAAAAAATTCCATACATGTTAGTTGTTGGTCCAAGCGAAGCAAGTGAAAATAAAATTTCTGTTCGTTCAAGAAAGGGTGGCGACCTAGGAACAAAGAACATAGACGAAGTAATAAGTATGATGCATGAGGAAATAAAAAATAAAAAATAATAATATGCATTTGCACTAACAATATTTAATACATAGGAGTAATTATGAGAAAAAAGTTAATAGCAATTTTAATAACAAGTCTTTTACTTCCACGCCTTGTGTTTGCTGGAGGGTTTTTCGAGTTTAATACAATAATAGAAGAAATTGCAGAAACTGAGGCAATTGAAACTGACGAGGCTAGCAAAAATCAAGGGAATTTGCCCGATGAAACAGAGCCAGTCGTAAAATTTACAGAGCATAAATATGGCATAGGATATATAAACGATCAAGGCGTTCAGTTAAAGAATGGCTGGTATTGGATAGATAAAGATGGCGATAACACCAAGCAATGTTATTATTTTGATAAATACGGCTTTCTTGTGACAGATGATGAAATAGATGGGTATAGAGTAAACAGTGAAGGCCAGAGACTGAAACAGAATAGCGAAGATGATGAAATAGAAATTCAAGAATTTACCTTAGCGGGTCCTGGTGCGGCAGATCCATTTGCTCTTCAATTATTTGAAGAAGAAAAGTTTTCTGAAAAATCAACAAGTTCTGAAGGTGAATTATTTGCCCATATTTATGCTACAACATCTTATGCATATAGACTCGCAACAGGTTCATCTGCCGAAGGCATATCAATAGAGCATGAAACATCTGCCCAAACAAATGAAGGGGATGCGACAACAGCTCAAACAACACAATCTACAGAAGAAGATGAATCTGGTGTAAGTTCAAAAGGTTCAATCGTAACTTTTGGCGGTGACGGCGGCCCTGGTCCTATAGGAGAAGCAGGTGCTTATTCTGGACAAAGTGGTGCAATCATTGCAGGTGATGCCAATTCAGTCAGATCATATTAAGGTTTTCTATGGGTAAAACATACGACTTAATAATAATAGGTTCTGGTCCCGCGGGTCTTTGCGCAGGGATTTATGCCAAACGTGCTTGTCTTGAAACAGTGCTTTTTGAAGATGTTGTAACTCAAGGTGGGCAGATAACGCAAACTTATGAAGTTGACAACTACATGGGTCTTCCAAAAATAAATGGCTTTGATCTTGCAAGTAAATTCAGGGAACATGCAAAATCGCTTGACCTTGAAATAGTTCAGGCCAAAATAACTTCTATAGATCAAGTACGAGATAGAATCAAATTAGTAAAAACAAAAGATGCAGTGTATCAAGCTAAAGCGATAATTCTTGCAACAGGTGCCTATCCTGCTAGTCTTGGAGTTGATGGTGAAGATAAATTTAGAGGACAGGGCCTCTCGTTTTGTGCAACTTGTGATGGAGCATTCTTTAAGGGAAAAACTGTATGCGTTTTTGGTGGCGGTGATGTTGCTGTTGAAGATGCAATCTTCTTATCAAAGATGGCATCAAAAGTTTATCTAATTCATAGAAGAGATGAATTACGTGCAAGCCAAATTCTACAAAATGAATTAAAAGCTTGTGACAATGTAGACATACTTTGGAGTTATGCCCCAGTTTCTATAAATGGAAACGAGAAAATAGAATATGTAACAATTAAAAATTTAAAAGATAATAAAGATTATAGACTTGATGTTGATGGTGTATTTGTTGCAATAGGAACCAAAGCCGAAAGTGCACTTCTTGCAGGAAAAGTAGAGATGAAGAAAAACAGAATAGTTGCCGATGAAACATGTAAAACAACTGTTCCAGGAATATTTGCTGCAGGAGATGTTCGCACAAAACAACTCCGCCAAGTAATTACAGCAGCGGCTGATGGTGCCAATGCGGTTACATCAGCACTTCACTATTTGTCAGAGCTAAATCAACCAAAAAAGTAATTTTGTATTTGTTACGGTGATTTATGAAAAAGATTATTTGTTTAGTTATAACTATATCTATTGCTATGTCGTCTATAATTTTGGCCGATGTAATAATACAAAGTGATGCCATAAATCAATCAACATTTGCCGCAAGGGCAGAATTATCAAATAAGATTAATACAACTTATTCTATAATGGAACTCCCAAATGGATCTTACGACGGTAAAGCTGTCGGCACAATTGAGTTTGGTTCTTATTTGCAAAATTATGATTCAAATATAAGAACCCCTATAGAGTGGTATATACTTGAAAAAAGAAACAGTACTGCAATTTTGCTAGCCAAAAATGTCCTAGATACTCACAATTATGATACGAGAGATTTGATCACCTCATGGAATACAACACGTCTTAAGCAATGGCTAAACGATTCATTTTTTAAGAATGCTTTTTCGCAGCAAGAACAGGAACTTATCATACTTAATCCTTATAGAGATGTAGGCCGTATATTCTTACTTACTCCTACCGAAGCGAGATACTATTTTGCAGGAGCAAGAAATATTTTTTCTTATGCTATTCCAACAAATAAAATACTTGCTATGAATACATATGCAGGACATAGGTACCGGCTTGAAGGACAGGTAGATGATGAGGAAGTTCAATATGTTGATGGCAGCATTTCTGATCAAAAAAATTATGCGACCTCTAGCCAAAAATTAGGTGTGAGGCCATGCATAGTGGTTAGTTATGATGTGATCCCTGAACTTAAGGCATTACTTTCCCCAGAACCTATATCTAATACTTCTCAGTTACCTGCCGTGCAGGCAACTATAGCTCCTGCAACTGGCGATATTATCATTCCGTCTCAAAATGAAGAAGCATTTATATTATATGAAACAGAAAGAGTCTCACAAGTTTTCAATTATAAAACAGACGACGATGATGGTAACGCAAAAACATATGTCATAAAAATCAACCTCCCTATATATGCTGGGGGAAATGAAATAAAAGTTGCACTCATGAATAATCTAGTGCAAACATCATGCTTTGAGATCTTAAAATCTTTTGCAGGTGATTATGTAGAGCGAAAGATGGATACAGTAAAAAAACAACTGACACTTGTCCCAAAACCAATTTTGGAACTTGGTAATAGTCTGTATTCAGTTAGATTTGATGTGGGCACTAATTATTTATGTACTATGTATTTTGATTTAAAGAGTGGAACTTGTTATAGCGATACAGAATAAATAAGACTTTGCTAAAATGTATTCATGTGCTCGTTATTACCAGCACATGTGTAATGTTAAGTGTGTGGTATGATAATTAAGAAGTGTGAGCTGGAATATGTATGCGGAATTACATCTAAGCTCCCAAAAACAAATTTAGATGAATATGTTCTATGTGGCAGGTCCAATGTGGGCAAGTCATCATTCATTAATGCATTTATAAATAGAAAGAGTTATGCCAAAGTTTCTAGCACCCCAGGCAAAACCAAAACTATAAACTATTATAATATAAATGATAAGTTTTATCTTGTAGATCTTCCAGGATATGGCTATGCATCACAAAGCCATGCCGACCAAAATGAATGGAAAAAACTTATTGATAAATATTTTGAGGTGGGCAAGAATATAAACGAGATAATTTTGCTCGTTGATATAAGAATAGAGCCAACAGATAAAGATGTGCAGATGTTTTCTTTCATACTTGGTGTGACGGGTTATGAGCCTATAGTGATTGCAACAAAACTTGATAAAATAAAAAAGGCTCAAGTTTCAAAAAATATAGAAACAATTAGGGCCAAATTAAATGCATCGAAAGACTGTGATATAATTGCTTATAGTTCGGAGACGAAAGAAGGTTTAGATAAAATATATAAATATTTTTAAAGATTGTAGCGAGGTGTAATTATGAAGATTTTTAGAAGAGTACTTATAGCATTAATTCTTATCTTACTTGTTTGGTTTGTAGGGTTTAGAACAAAAGAATTAGTTATTACTTATGATGGGGTTGAAGAAGAGTTAAGCGGTGCAAGTTATGGAACATTTAGCGGTGGTGGTTTAAGATCTGCCAAAATGGCTGCAAGAAATACTGCAGCTCCCCTTGCTGCAGCCAATATGATGTCGACAGATGCACTATATGATACAGCTCTAGTTGCTGAAACAGCTGTAGAAGGGTCAATTGAATCAGAAGAAAGATATAGAGAAAATAGATATTTTAGAGTAGATACTGTCTCTTTTGAAAGTTTAATAAAAGACCTTGATGATAAAATAAAAGAATTAAAAGGCACAATAAAAATCAATGATCAAAATTCTAATAGAAGAAAAGAATATGGTATGGAATTTTATCCAAGATTCCAAAACATTGAGTTCACAATAGATAATAAAACAAAAGATTTAGAATCGATAGAAGAGATATTTAAAAAATATGGTAATATCCGCATTTCAAATTCTAACAAATCATCTATAGAACAAGAACTTACTAATTATGAGCAACAACTTAAGGAAATGGAAGAAGCAAGAAAGGCTCTTCAAGAGTCTAAAGATAAGGACTGGATTGCAAGACGTGATTCAGAACTTGCAAAACAAAGCGAAAGAATCAAAAACCAAATAGAAAATGCCAAAAAGCAAAGCACTTATATTACATATACTATAAATGTTTATGAAGTTATAAAGTTTAGAGTAAACGCACTTAAATATTGGTATGCCAACAATTATGCTCTCCAAAATTCAATAAATGATGCTATCCCTAATATGATTAAAGTGTTTGCAGTGCTTATTCCTATAGTAGTTATGACACTTATTTTACTTCTTGCGATACTTGCTATACTTAGAAATGCAAGGAATAAAGCGTTTGAGGATAAGTTAAAAGCAATAGAAAAAATGGATGCGCGTGAAATTCATTTTGATGTAAAACTGTAATAGCATA
>JAEEGL017361607.1_pt1 | contig 36138 bp, 34 predicted proteins | sample 9134231 | NCBI WGS metagenome assembly JAEEGL01 (sample SAMN16246548, study PRJNA631951) | gut metagenome | biome: gut microbiome; feature: rumen; material: fiber-attached | host: Bos | place: Iran: Karaj | collected 2018-10
GTAGAATTCAGTACAGAACCAGACACATTATTAAGAGTAATAATGGATTATAAACCATTAGAAGAAAAAGTTGAAGTAAAAGAGCAAAAATTATATTCAACTGAAAGAAAAGGTTTTGTAGTAACTGAATGGGGTGGAAGACTTATATAGTTATATGCAAAAAGAACTTCTATTAAAAGAATTAGAAAAATATAATAATATAAATAAATATTTGATTACAATAAAAGAAAACATTGACGATGATATTAAAAAGATTGCTATTATTAATAATCATTTAAATCAAGAGTGCAATATTATTACTATGGATTTAGATATTAGAAAAAAACTATTGAATAATCAAAGTCAATTAGAAAAAATAATTGGTAAGATTGATGATAAAATTAAGAATATTACAATGCAACTAAACGGAATACAATAATAGGAAGGTAAAATATGAGTTTAATAAAAGTAAATATTAATAATTTGAGTGATATTTCAAAAGAAATTATGGATTTATCTTATAAATATAATGATTTGGTAGATAGGTTCTATCAGAGAGTAAATGGTATCAATGGTAAAACAAATGAATGGAGAGGATTAGATGCTCAAAGATTTATAGATACTATTAACAAAGAAAAGATTATTTATGAAACTATTAGTAAAACTTTTAAAGATTATTCAATAAAATTAGATGAATATAATAAAAAAATTGAAGAATTAATTAAACTCAATTCAATTATTTAATGAATAAGAATTATATAATAGATACTTCAAAATTAAAAGATAATGTATTAAAAGAATTAATGGATATGAAAGCTGGATTTGATAATTCTGTTAGTTTAATAGATAAAATATATGAATTAAAGTGTCCAGAGATAAATATGGAACTTGAGTTGTTGAGAAAAAGTTTGGTTGATCATAGTAGTATTACTGCTAATTATATTAAAAGAGTTAATGCTATAATAAGAGATTTTAATGATTTATCTCATGAAATTATTAAAAAAACATCATTAATAGAAAAAGTAAATGTATCAAATATAATATCAAGAAAATAAAAATTGCTGAAATTCAGCAATTTTTATTTGAAATTAATATTAATTTAGTATTGTTCCTTATATTTGTATTTATCAATAGTACATCAGGTCCATATATTTCCCCTGTTATTGCATTATATAATTCACAATAATTATTTCCATTAAATTCATTATTTGTTAATTCATTTACAGCTTTGCTAAGTAACATAATTATATTTCCAATCTTTTTATTAATTGGCAAGAATATATCATATTGTTCATCCATTTCTGGTACTAATAATTTTATTAATACTTTATTCTCCATATTATTCACCTATTCCTTTAATAACATGATATTCGCCATCTTCTATTGCATAAATTAAACCATTAAAGTCTTGATTAGCATCTTCAGATGTAAGATTGTTTATGTTAAATACAACCTGAACATTTATACCAGTTCCCATCCACAAACCATATGAATTATCTACATTATCTAAGTACCATTTATCTAATGTATATTTTTTATATGAATTATAATTATCAATAATTATTAGATATATTTTTTTGTTTTTAATATAAGTTATAAATTGATTAAATTTTTCCTTGTATGGATCAGATAATCCATCTATAAATTCTTTTAATCCCGCGATTATTACAAAGTTATTAACACTATCATCGGAGCAATTCTTAATTATATTATCTAAAGCTGAATCATAGTCTGAATTGTATAAATTACCTTCACTTTGATCTATGTTAATTGAGTATGTCGTATCTATTAATTCAATATGATTACCATCGAATTTATTTATTTGATCAATAATTCCACATATGAATTGTAAATTAGATAGTGCGGTATTACCAGTGATTGGATTTATTTTATGTTTCATAAAATTGTGATAGTATATTACAAATTCATTATGTTCAATGCCTATTGGAAGTTTATTTATTTCTATTGCATAAGGTAACATTGATTCAGAATTAATAACTGTAGGTATCTGCGGAATCCTTTTAGCTCTTATATCTTTATATTTGTTAATTAATAATTCTTTAACAGATTTTATTTGATCATTTATTTGATCTTTGTTTGCTATGTAAGAAGTTTGAAATTCAAATACTTTTTCATTAATACGAGCTAGACCACGTCCTTTTATTTTTGTTGGAATTAAACCATCTTGGGCTTCCATATAGTATTTATAATCAAATGAATCTGCCAATTGTAAGCAAATAAGATTTGAAAAATATTGTAATATACCACTCTTTACACTTCCAAATGTTGTGGCACTTAATATAAATATTATTCCATATTTTATACCTTCTCTGAATAGGAGCATTAGAGTATTACCATATTCTTCATCTCCATTTTCTAAGAATGATTCGAAATTATTTATACAAGTTATTATTAATGGTAATTTATGTCCACTTAATCTATTGTAATCTATAAAGCTACCATTAAAATTTGAAAATAATTGTTTTCTTCTAGTCATTTCTCTATCAAGATATTTGAATAAATTTCCAGTTTTTTCTTTATCTTGAATAGTTATTACATCACCGATTTGAGGAATACCTTCTAATATTTTTAATGATTCTGTACCAAAATCTAATACGTAAATATTAACATCTTGTGGACTATAATAAATGGATAATGAATAAATTAGCGTAATTAACAAATTCTCTTTTCCAGAACCTGGAATACCAATAATAGCTGTGCTTCCTGTTTGAGTAAAATTAATGTTGAATAATCCTTGCATTTGTTCTTCTGGATTATCATATTCTCCAATAATTGCAACAACATCATTATTATCTCGTTTATAATTATATTTTTTAATTAAATCATTTAATATTATTACATCCGGCATTTTTGGTAACCATAATTTATTGAAGATGATATTTTCTTTTGTTGCTAAAGCAGAGATATGTTTAACTATGTTTGATAACTGATCTCCATAATCTTTTGAAGTATCTTTTTGAACTACATCATTTATTGATTTTTGGATATATCCAATACTATTTATAAAATCAATTGAATCATTTGTTTTTTTAATATATTTATCACTTGGCTGATATCTGGCTCCTGACCATGCAGATTGACCTAATTCAAACAATTCATCATAACCAACTTGTAAATAGAATCTACCAGTTTCTTTAATATTTGCAGCTTCCGGTCTTTTAAGCATTTCTATACTATCTCCTGCAGATTGAACTTTTAAGCAAACTCTAAATCTTGTGTTGGACCAGATTTGATCATTAACTACACCGGAAGGTTTTTGGGTTGCAAGTATTAGATGAACGCCTAATGAACGTCCAATACGCGCTGTAGAAATTAATTCATCCATGAATTCTGGTTGTTGATCTTTTAATTCTGCAAATTCATCAGAAATAATAAATAGATGGGATATAGGTTCCTTTATTACTCCTTCTCTATGTAATTTTTGATATTTATAAATATCAATTGTACTTTCACCAGTTTTTTCTCTAACTTCATTAAATATTTTTTGTCTTCTTTTTAATTCACTCTTTATAGAAACCAATGTTCTATTCATTTCACTTACATCTAAGTTTGTAATTGTACCAATAACATGTGGTAAATGTATATTTGCTTCTTTATTTTCAAAGGCACCAACTAACCCTCCACCTTTATAATCTATAAGAACAAATTGAACCTCATCTGGGTGATAGTTAATTGCCATTGAAAGAATATATGTAATAATAAATTCTGATTTACCACTACCAGTCATACCAGCTATTAAGCCGTGTGGGCCATGAAATTTTTCGTGTAAGTCTAGATCGAACTTATTTCCACTTTTATATACCCCTACAGGTGCAGCTAATGAGTTTGTTGGATTATTAGTTTCCCACTTATTCAATATATTAAGTTGTTCTATTTTGCCAACATTATACATTTCTAAAAATTCTAACATTTTTGGCAACATATTTTCTATACTAAGACTTGAAACAGGAACATTTGAAATAATTGATGTTAGATAATCCATATTTTGGCTTGTTAAATATTCAGCTTTATATGTTAATTGATCTTTTGAACTTAAATCTTTTCCAAACAAACCACTATTTCCATCAACAATTTTAGCAAACCTATCACATTTACTTGGTAAATTTTTCATATTACTTTCTAGCATAAGTAATGAAAAACCATAGTTAGAGTTTGTTTCTAATATCTTATTTACAATTGAACTATCTTTAGCCATTTTAAAATTGTCTGTTATTATTAAATAATATGTTGATTCTTCTTTATAATACTCTTTTCTATCATATGTTTCGGCATCGTTTTCTAAGTTTTTTCTTCTTATTTTTCTTTCATTATATTCATTTTCTAAGTATGTTGATACAATTTTCATTTCATCTTCTGTTGTTGCAAAAAATCTAATAGATTTATCATTGCTTAATGTATGATATAAATATTTTGCATAACTATAATTATTCTCATTTTCTTTGTTGATAAAGAACACTAATTTTAAATCTACCGGGCTATGAGCTGCAATTAATTGTAGTAATATGCCATCTATAAATGCTTTTTTATTTGTACATTCTAATATCATTGGAAAAACGTTATTATCTATAAATGACACTGTGATAGGAACGTTTTTCATCATTAAAGGACTATTTGCTAAGTTATTAACTGCTTCTTTTAAATTATCATCTTCTAAACTAAATTGTTTTGCTGGGGCGTTAACTACTATATTAGCTTTTTTATTTCCTGTACCTAGTCTTACTGTTAAAAAATCATTATCAGTTATTTCTTTATTCCAAATTTTTTTATTATCACTTTTAATGTTATTAGCAATAGAATCTAAATCTAAGAAATTATCACTTAATATTTTTGATTGTTCATTTATGGCATTTTGTATATCATCTTTCTTTTCATTTAGATATTGTAAATATTTTTCTTGTCTTATTTTTTCTTTTTTAATCAACATTTTCTTTTGATATCTATTTGCAAATATTGGTAATATAAATGAACCTATTATCATTGCTAATGATAATATTAATGTTGGTAATGCTCCAGAAAGAGACACAGTTTTGTTTATTATACCCATTAAACTTGTAATACCTGTTACAACTGAACTTAATCCAATCATTAAACTTGCGCCTATTGTGAAAATGGCAGGCATTTCTTCTGCTTTTATTTCTCCAGGTGGTGGGTCTATATTTATTACAGCTTCTTTAATATTAAATTTCAATTGTGGTGTATGGAAAAACAGATCATCTTCATCATACAAAGATATGTATTTTTCACTTTCATTTAATGGGACATATTTTGACATATCAGTTAAATTTTTTTGATAAATATTTAAGTTAATAGATAATGGTTTAATACCGCAAATTCTTATATACTTCCCCATAAAAATAAGTTTTGTACCTTTGATAAAAATAACATCACCATTATATAAGTAGTGTTTTTTTGTTTTGCAATTATTTAAAAAAGATTGACACGCATTATCAACTAAATAATAAAATCCATTTTCTTTTTGAAGTATTATTTCACTTGATATATTAAGTCTAATATTAGCTGTATCAGTATTTGCTATTGATACAGTGTCTAGACTTGAAATATCATAATCTTGATAATCTAAAGTAAAACTATCCATACAATATAGATTAACTTTTTCACCTATGAAATTAATAGTTAATACTAAATTATTATTAAGTTCTATATTATTTACCTCTGAAGAACCATTATAAACAGAATAATCTTTTGATGAATATATATACCATTTATTATCTTTTAATGATAAAGAAATTCTTCTTTCTATACCATTTGAAAAGAAGTTAACGATGTATGATTCTTCTGATTTAGAAGATAACGAATTAATAAATAATTTGTTATTTGTTTCAATAAATAATTTCATATCACACCAACTATCCTATTACACTGATTATTTTATCATATAATATAATTTTTTTCACTAAAAAATTAAAAATTATATATTTTTTAAATATATAAAGGATTGAAAATTATTTATTAAAATGGTATTCTTAATATAGGTAGTGATAGTATGATAATAAAAGTCTATTGTCAAAAAATTAAAAATAATAAATAAGGGTATAATAGCGTACTCTTTTTTTGTTGGAGGTATTAATGAAAGAACAATTGGAAAATGAAAAACTAGGACTTATAGTATTTAAAAGTGCATTAGAATTAGGAAAAAAAGTAGATGAGCATTTAGTAGAACTATATAAAAAAGATAAGAATAAAAAAACTTTTATTATCCCAATTAATGAAATCTTTTTCGATGATGGTCATTTAAAAGTAGAAATTAATTCCACTGTTAGAGGAAAAGATTTATTTTTCTTAACAGATATCGGTAATTATAGTATTGAATATATGATGAGGGGATTTATAAATCATACAAGTCCAAATGATCTATTGATGCAGTTAAAAGATGGAATAGGTGCAACAAATCGTCACGCTAATAAAATTAATATAGTAATGCCTCTTTTATATGCTGGGCGTCAACATAGAAGAAATACTCGTGAGAATCTTGCTTGTGGTGAGAATTTAGGAGAACTAGACCAAATTGCTGGGATGAAAAGTTTTATTACTTTTGACGCTCATGATCAAGGAGTAGAACATGCAGCTAAACATATGGAATTTGAAAATTTTTTTGCTACTAATGCAATATTAGACAATTTTATAAATAGTACTTCCTTGGATGAATTAAAAAATTTGGTTTTTGTAGCACCAGATAGCGGAGCAGTTGGAAGAAGGAATGTTTATTTAAATTCCTTTGATTCTGAATTCATTGAAAGGGATGCTGGAGAATTTTATAAACAAAGAGATTTTAAACATTTGGTAAATGGCAAGTATAAAGTTATTGCACATAAGTATTTTGGAACAGATAATCTAAATGGAAAAACAGCTATAGTGATTGATGATATGATATCTAGTGGTGGAAGTATGTTAAATGTAATTAAGGAACTTCGCGAAAATGGCGTAGAGCATGTTTATGTAATGGTTACATTTGCATTATTTACTCAAGGAATATCTGAGTTTAAAAAATTATATGAAAGCAAACAATTAGACGGAATTTATACCACGAATTTAACTTATATACCTGATGAATACAAAGCAGAAAAATGGTTACATATTTGTGATTGTTCAAAAGAACTTGCACAAATTATATATAATATGCACAATGATTTATCAATTAGTAAAATATTAAAAGATAAATCTGGTCCTGTAAAGTTATTAGAAAAAAGGTTTAAAATGCAACAATAATATAGATTAATAAAAAAAAATATGATAAAATAAATTTGTAAAATATCTTGTGAGTAGGATGTTGGAAAGGAAATGTAGTATGGATAAGAAATTTTGTAGTCATTGTGGAAAGGAAGTTAATCCGGATGCAGTGGTTTGTGTTCACTGTGGATGCAGTTTAAAACCAAATGGTGGTTCTGCTAATTCTGGTCTTTCTGATGGAATGAAGACAGCAATTAAAATTTTCATGATTTTAGGTGTTATTAGCCAAGCTTTCTTGCTTATACCATTAATTTGGTGTATTCCAATGTATATGAAAGTTAATAAATATCTAAATGGTGAAGAAGAATTATCAACAGGATACAAAGTTTGTGTATTAATCTTTGTTAATTTAATCGCTGGTATTCTATTATTAATGGATGGTAACGATTAATTTAGGAGGTAAATATGAAATATTGTACACATTGTGGTAAACAAGTAAAGGAAGAAGCAGTAGTTTGCACTGAATGTGGATGTCAATTAGATGGCAAAACAACTAAAAAAACATCTGCAAAAAGTAGTTCTGATATTAATAGTATATTAATAAAAGTAGCTCCAATAATAGGTTTAGTATTAATTTGTATGGGTGCATTACATATGCTAACATCATTAATATATTGGATTGCTGAAGTAGCTCACTATGCTTTTGATGGATTTACTCGATTACTTGGGAATGGCTTGTTAACATATTTAAGAATGCCATTAATAGAGATAGGCTTAGGCTTATTACTATATTTAAATAATAAAAAATAGAAATCACTGATTTCTTTTTTTGTTGTAGTTTAATATCAAAAATGATAATATTATTGTAGAGGTAGTTTATAATGATATTAGAAATATGCGATAGTCCTAATGTGTTAGAAATAATGAGAATTATTAAAATAATTATTACAATAATTATGATAGTAGTACCAATAATACTAATGTTCTCACTAATATTTAAGGCAATTAGTGCAATGACAAAAGGTGATAGTGATGCGATTGCAGTTTTAAAGAAAAAAGCTGTTCCAAGTATAGTAGCAGCTGCATTAATAATAATTGTACCTACAGCTGTTAATTTAGTTTTATCTTTGTTTACTGATACTTTATCATATAGTAAATGTTTGGTGAATGCTACACCAGATGGAATAGATTTGGCATATGAAGATAAAATGGAGAAATTAATTTCTAGAGTTGAAGAGACTTTAAGTGAAAGCGACTATAATATTGCACTAACTTATTTAAAAAAAATTAAAGATGAGTCTAAAAAAGAAGCATATCAAAAAAGGTTAGATGCTGTTTATGAATTAATAGCAAAAATGAAAATTAAATCTATTGTAATGAATGATACGGTTGTTGAAATAGACGTAAGAACTGGTAAAAGTACTGTTGCAGGATATTATTTTTCAAGTATTGAAAAGATTCCTGAATTAGATGCTTATGATTGGATAGATACAAATGAATCATATTTTAAAGTTGTTAAATATCCAGGAACGTATTATGTTTATGTAAAAGATAGTGAAGGTAACATAATTGGAGGAGACAAAGTCGAGGTTCCGGAAGTATTTGATGTAACTTTAATGCATAAAGATAAGAAGATGATGCCAGTATCTATTTCAACTTATTTAGAAAGACATAATTCGAGTTTAGATGCATTTAATATAAAAATGTCTTCATATAATAGAGATCATGAATATAGAACTAGAGAATCTGTAGTAGTTGGAGCCATGGCTTTTGTAGGAGAAATACAAAGTTGGGGATATTATATGCCTTATGGTGGTGGTAATTATACAATTGAAAAGGATGCTTGGGGAGTTTATAAATATTGGGGTGGAGGAGAGAGTACATTTCTTGCCTGCAATCCGTTTGTTGTCTGGGCTTTTAAACAGGCTGGGTTAAATATTTATGGTGATAGGAGTAAAATAAGAAGCAAACTTACTACTCATCAAAGATTAAATAAGGAAGGGGAAACACTATATGAATTAGTTGTAAAACCTCCTCAATATGATAATGAAGTACATATATATAATTATTTTGTAGGAGTTTTAGCATCAACAGATTCTTATGGCGATAACATAATAGATAGAAAAAAAGGAAGATCTGGTGATATATTACAAAATGGTGCACAATCTGGCCATGAAATGCTTATAGTAGATAAATATGATGAAGATATGGATGGAATAAGTGATGGATACATAGTATTACAATCTAGAGATATAGGTGTATGTTACGAAAAAATTCCATTTGGACATACAACCGTATATGATATGACAAACGTATACAATAATTCTGCTAAATTTAAGGATTATTTATATGGATGGAATGATTACTTTATTCCAACAAATGACTATCCAAATTGGATGTAAAAAAAAGATATTTTTAAAATATCTTTTTATAATGCAACTATTATATATTTTATTATAAATAAAAGCGAGAATATAAATATTATTGGGGATATTTCTTTTGCTCTACCTTTATAAATATTTAAAATTACGTAAAATATAAAGCCAAATTCTATACCTGTTGTAATTGAATATGAAAGAGGCATCATAATTATTATAAAGAATGAAGGAATTGCAATTAATGAATCTTTCCAATTAATAGAACCAATATTTTCAAGCATAGATACACCAATCAATATTAGTATAGGTGCAACAGCAGCCATAGGAACACATTTAATAATAGGATAAAGAAGTAATGATAAACCGAATAATAAAGCTATAAATACTGAAGTTAAACCGGTACGCCCTCCCGCTTCAATACCAGCACTACTTTCCAAATAAGTAGTAGCGTTACTTGTTCCAAGCAATGATCCAATAATTGTTCCACAAGAGTCAGCTATCATTGCTTTTTCTAAATTTTTAGGCATGTTACCTTTTTCATCCATTTTAAATATTCCTGATTTTTTACCAGTTCCAATAAATATGCCAATAGTATCAAATAAATCCGAAATACATAGTGTAAATATTGTCATTATAATTATGAATGTACTCGATTTAACTGTAAATAGACCCGAAAAATCTAATTTAAATAAAGTTGGCTCAATACTTGGCATAATAGTATAATTACTAAAATCTGGTAAAGGAACGATTCCTGAAATTATTCCAAGAATTGTAGTAGCTAAAATTCCTTTTAGATAAGCACCTTTTACTTTCTTCATTACTAAAATTGCTGTAAATATTAATCCAAATATTGATAAAAACACTTCTGGTCTAGTTAAATCCGCTAATTTTGGAACTACGTCAGTTGCAATTCCATTAGTAACTGTTGTTGCATTAAATTCAATAATTCCAGCATTTATCAAACCTACATATGTTATAAATAATCCAATTCCAACTGTAATTGCTTCTTGTAAAAATGTAGGTATTGCTTTTATTATTTTTTTTCTTAAACTTGTAAGAGTGATAATCATATTGATTATTCCGCAAATAAATACTATAGCTAATGCTTGTTGCCATGTGTATCCTAAACTTCCACATATAGTATAAGTAAATAGGCTTCCCAATCCTATACCAGCACTAGATGCATATGGAACATTAGCATATAATCCAATAATTAATGTCGCAAGTATTGTAGTTATTATTGTTGCAGTATAAACAGCACCATAATCCATGCCAGTTTGACTAAGTACTGATGGATTTACAAATATTATATATGACATAGCCATAAATGTTGTAAGTCCTGCTATAAATTCTGTATGCAAATTTGTACTATTATTTTTTAACTTAAATATTTTATTTAACATACAATTCACTCCTATTATAATTATAGCATTAAAAAAAATATTTTAATATATGATTTTTTATTCTTAAAACTAGTATGATTATGATATAATAACAATGTTATTAAAACGAACTAAAAAATGGTGATAATATGTATACAATTTTTGATTATTTGGAGCATTATAAAGATAAAGATATTAATGAAGTATCATGGAATACTATGGATAATTTATTATTGGCAATAATAGTATATATGCCAATAGACAGTTTTATGGGTAGCAAAACATTTGATGAAATGTGCAATATCATTTTAAATTTTAAATTGCCTTCAACCTCTGAGTTTATTTCTACAAAGATTAAAAAAATAATTGAGGAAATAAAGGATGGTAAAAGATATAAAAATTTAAAATTTATAAATTTTGTTAATAGAATCGATGAGGATACTCAATTTGGAGCTATGACTTGTAAAATTAGAAATATAAAAGTAATTTCATTTAAGGGTACTGATAAATCAATAATTGGTTGGGTTGAAAATTTTAGATTAATGTATGAATACCCAACATATACACAGAATCTTGCAATTAAATATTTAAAAAATAATATAGGTTTATTTGATAAAAATGTTTATGTAATTGGTCATTCTAAAGGAGGTAACTTAGCAATGTGTTCTTCTATGGAATTAAAAGATGGCAAATTTAAAAAGATTAAAGAAGTAATAAATTTAGATGGACCGGGATTTAAAAAAAGAGAATATATGTCACCTAATTTTAAAAAAATGAGTTCTAAGTTGACTAACATTATACCAGAAGGTTCATATATTGGAGTGTTAATGTTTAATACTAATTATAGTGTCATTAAAACTAGCGCGCATGCTATAAATGTTCATTATCCTGTTTATTGGAATACGTATGGTTCTTCGTTTATAGATGGGAAACTATCTAAATTGAGTGAAGAACTTCATACAAGAACTTCCAAAAATATCCAGGATATAAATGAAAGATTAATTAAGAACTATTTTGAGACTGCATTTAATAGTATTGATAAAAAGAAATCAGAAGTAGGATTTGGATTTCGAGAATTTATAGAAATAATTAAAGGCATGAAGAGTGTTGATAATGATACATATAAATATGTAATGTCAATATTTAAATCTATGATTAAAATATCAAACAAAAATAAAACTATCGAATGATAGTTTTATTTTTATGTTAATTTTTACCATAATAAAACATTATTCTTTGTTCATCCTATTATTAGGAGGATTATATGACACAAAAAGAATTATTGTATTTGGAAGATGCATATAAGCACGAAAAAAATATTATTGATATATGTAATGAATCAATGAATATGCTTGAGGATGAAAATTTAGTTTCTTTTATTGAAAAAGAATTAAAAAAGCATGAAAAAATGAAAAAAGATATTCTAAATTTAATGGAGGAAAAGTGTAATGGATGAGCTAGTTATGAATAATTATTTAATGGTATTAAAAAGTACTGTTGAGGTATATGTTCATGGAACTTTAGAAAGTTCTAATAAAGATGTTAAGGAATTATTACACAATAATCTTAAAGAGACAATATTTTGTCAAGGAAGAACATATGATGAGATGGTTAATAATAATTGGTATAATATTGAAAATGTAGATTGTAGTGTTATAAATGATACTATTAGTAATTTAGAATGTTAAAAGTAACTTTTAAAAGTTGCTTTTTTTATGTATAATACCTATGAGGTGTATTATGGAGCGTTATAAGGAAATAGAAAGAAGTATTATAAAGAAGTACAGAAAAGAAATATGGAGCCCATTTGTTCATGCTGTGCAAAATTATAAAATGATTGATGAAAATGATAACATTATGGTTTGCATTAGTGGAGGCAAGGATTCATTTTTACTTGCTAAATGTATTCAAGAATTGCAAAGACATGGCAAGATTTCTTTTAATGTTCACTATGTACTTATGAATCCTGGGTATAATGTAAAAAATATAAATTTAATACTCGAAAATGCCAGGATATTAGATATACCTCTTGAAACATTTGAAAGTGATATATTTGATGTAGTATCTGATATTGAGGATAGTCCTTGTTACTTATGTGCTAGAATGAGAAGAGGATATTTGTATAATAAAGCAAAAGAATTAGGTTGCAATAAAATAGCTTTAGGTCATCACTTTAATGATGTAGTGGAAACCATTTTGTTATCAATGTTTTATGGAAGTGAATTTAAAACTATGATGCCTAAACTTTATAGTGATCATTACGAAGATATGCAACTTATTAGGCCATTATATTTAGTAAGAGAACAAGCAATTATTTCTTGGGCTAAAAGTAATAACTTAACTTTTATAAATTGCGCATGTAAGTTTACGGAAAAAGTAAATAATAAAGATAAAACTGCAAGTAAGAGAAAAGAGATAAAAGAATTAATAAAAGAAATAAAGAAAACAAATCCTAATATAGAATATAATATCTATAAATCAACAGATAATATTAACTTGAATTGTATACTTGGTACTAAAAAAGATGGTAAATATAAAAGTTTTTTAGAAGATTATGATAAAAGAAATTAATTAAAGAAGAGTTTAATATTTTTATAATTTGTGTTAAAATTTTCTTATGGAGACAAAAGAAATAGAAAAGAAAATTGATGAATTTAAATTAATTCTTGAAAGTATTAAAAGTAAACTTGATATAGAAATAAAAGAAAAAAGAATTAATGAACTTGAAAGTATTTCAAATGATGCTTCTTTTTGGAATGATATAAATAGTGCAAAAGAAGTATTATCTGAATTAAAAGGATTAAAAGAAGTATATGATAAATTTGATAGTGCTGATTCTAATGTAAAAGATTTAATTGAATTATTCAAAATAGCAGAAAATGATGAGGATATTAAACTAATTAATGAAGAAATAATAAAGCTTGAAAAGGAGATTGAATCTCTCAAGTTATATGCTTTATTAAATGGGGAATTTGATTCTAATAATGCATATATAGAAATACATTCTGGAGCTGGTGGAACTGAAAGTAATGATTGGGCTAATATGATTTTAAGAATGTATACAAGGTATTTTGAAAAGAATAATTATGAATATGAAGTGATTAGTACACAAGAGGGTGAAGAAGTTGGAATTAAGGGCTGCACTTTGCTTGTTAAAGGGTTATATGCTTTTGGTTATTTAAAAGGTGAAACAGGTGTGCATAGGCTAGTTAGAATTAGTCCTTTCGATAGTAATAGTAGAAGGCATACTTCTTTTGCCTCTGTTCTTGTAACTCCTGAAATTAAAAATAATATCGATATAGATATAAAAGATAATGATCTAAGAATAGATGTATATCGTTCGAGTGGTAGCGGTGGTCAGGGAGTAAATACTACTGATTCAGCAGTAAGGATAACACATCTTCCTACTGGAATAGTAACATCATCGCAACTAGAAAGAAGTCAACTTAGAAATAAAGAAATAGCTCTTGAAATGTTAAAAAATAAATTGTATATTTTACAAATGAAAGAATTTAATGAAAAAATAAAAGACTTAAAGGGAGATGTAATGGATGTTAACTTTGGAAGTGCTATTAGGAGTTATGTAATGTGCCCATATACATTGGTTAAAGATAATAGGACTAATTGTGAAACATCAGATGTAAATGGTGTTCTTGATGGAGACATTCATGAATTTTTAGAATCATATTTAAAAAAATAAAGTGTAAAGAACATATATTATGTGGTAATATATGTCTTTTTTTGTTATAATTTATTATGAGGTAATATGGATATTAATATGGAGGTTATATGCAATTAATTGAACTTAGAAAAGTAAATAAAAGATATCCCAATGGTGTGACAGCATTAGCGGATGTGGATTTGGAAATATCAAAAGGTGAATTTGTATTTATAATAGGTGCATCTGGAAGTGGTAAATCTACATTAATAAAATTATTATATAGACAGGAAAAGCCAACACATGGTGAAGTTTTTGTCGGCGGTATTAATGTTGCTAAATTAAGAAATGGAAAAGTATATAAACTTAGAAGAAAACTAGGAATAGTATTTCAAGATTATAAATTATTACCAAAACTAACAGTTTATGAGAATGTTGCATTTGCACTTGAAATGTATGGACTTAAGAGTGATGAGATTAGAAAAAGAACAATCAAAGCTTTAGAGCAAGTTGGCTTAAAAGATAAATTAAGAAGTTTTCCTGATGAACTTGCTGGTGGTGAACAACAAAGGGTTTCTATAGCAAGAGCTATTGTTAATAATCCAAAAGTGCTTATTTGTGATGAACCAACAGGTAATTTAGATCCAGATACTTCTATGGAAATAATGAAAGTAATTGATGATATAAACAAAAATTTGGGTACTACTATTATAATGGCTACTCATGATAGAGATATTGTTAATAAAATGAAAAAAAGAGTAATTGCTATAGATAAAGGAATAATAAAGAGAGACAATCAGAAAGGAAGATATAGAAGTGAAAGCATTTAGGATATTAGGTAAAAATATAAGTGAATCATTTAAGGGTGTATTTAGAAACTTTTCATTGTCTTTAGCCAGCATTTCTTGTATAACAATTACACTTATTTTAGTAGGATTTAGTATTATTCTTTCATATAATGTTAATAATTTTACTAGTGAAATTGAAGGCGATTTAACAATTGTAGTATTTTTAGACAGAAAAACAGATACTGTTGAAACTGAGAGTATAGAAACTAGAATTAAAACTATGGATAATGTAAGTAGTGTAACATTTCATTCTAAAGGAGATGTGAAAAAGGAAATGCAGGATGAATCAGAGGTTTTCAATAGTATTATGGAGCAATATACTGAGGAGACTAATCCATTACAAGATTCATTTCTAGTAAAAGTATATGATTTAAATAAAATAGGTGATACAGCAGATGAAATCAAAAAGTTAGATAAAGTAACTTTGGTTAAATATGGAGAAGGTTCTGTAGAAGAATTAGTTAAAATATTTAAAATAGTTAAAAGAATTACATGGATAACAGTAGCAGCTCTAATATTAGTTACAATGTTTTTAGTATCTAATACTATTAAAATAACTATTCAATCAAGAAAAAGAGAAATTGAAATCAGAAGATTAGTTGGTGCTAGCAATTCATTTATTAGAAGACCTTTCTTCTTTGAGGGAATCATACTAGGTTTTCTAGGATCAGTTATTCCAATAGTAACCTGTTGGTTTGGATATACGTACATATTCAAGAGATTACATGGTCAATTATTTACAGCTATAATACCTTTAGTCAAACCGATAGATATAATGCATATAGTAATCTTTGCTTTACTAGGTATTGGTATTATAGTAGGTGCTTTAGGTAGTTATTGGGCAGTTAGAAAGTACTTAAAGATATAAAGAAATTATTTATTGCAAGACTTTAAAAAGTAAAGGTATAGCCTTTGCTTTTTTGTATTAATATTAAAAATGTTGTATACTAAAAAAGGTGGGAGGTAATGCCATGTCATTTACAAGTAATATTAAAAATGAGATAAGTAGTATCGAATATAGTGATTCTGAAAAACAGGCAGAACTTTCTGCTATATTGAATATAGGAGTTAAAATATTTAGTGATAGATTCGAAATATATACGGAGAATATAAGCGTTGCAAGAAGAATTTATAAATTATTAAAAGATACATATCATATTTCAATTGATATGGATAATAATGGAGTAAATTCTCTTAGAAAAAATAAATTAGTTCTTTTAATAGTTAGGGAAAAATTTGATTTTATATTAAGCGATTTATGTATATTAAATAATAGTAAAAGAATTTATGTTCCAGAGCAATACTTGATTGATGAAGATAAAGACAAACAAGCATATTTACGTGGTGTATTTATGATATGCGGAAGTATTAATGATCCTAAAACAAGTCGTTATCATTTAGAACTAGTTATATCTAATGAGCAAACAGCTTATTTTGTTAATGATTTATTAAATGAAATGTATTTTAAAAGTAAAGTAATAAAAAGAGACAAAAATTATATGGTATATATAAAAGAGGCTGAAAGAATAAGCGATTTTATTAAAATGATAAATGCTTTTAATTCGTTATTTTATTATGAAGATATAAGAATTTATAGGGATCATAAAAATATGACTAATAGACTAAACAATTGTGAGCAGGCTAACGTTGATAAAATGATGGCTTCTTCTAATGAGCAATTAGGTATGATAAGTAAATTGAAAGAACGATATGATTTTGATTTGTTAGATGAAAAAATTAAAACCATATGTATTTATAAAGAAAAATATCCCGAAAGTTCCATGGCTGAACTTGCCGAGATAATTAGTCTAGAAACTGAAAAACCTATAACTAAAAGTTGTATCAATCATAGATTTAGAAAAATAAAAGAAATGCTTAAATGATTTTATCTATAATTCCATATTCTAATGCTTCTTTTGAATTCATATAATAATCTCTTTCTATATCTTTTTCTATTTTAGAAAGAGATTTTTTTGTATTTTTTGACAATATTTTATTTAATTTGCTTTTTAGTTTTAATATATGTTCTGCAACAATTTTAATTTCAGTTGCTTGTCCATTAACACCACCAAGAGGTTCATGTATCATTATTTCAGTATTTGTAAGGGCACATCTTTTCCCTTTTGTACCACTAGATAATAAAAATGCAGCCATTGATGCACATATACCAATACCAATGGTGATAACATCACTTTTTATATAATTAATAGTGTCATATATTGCAAAACCTGAAGTGATTGAACCTCCAATGGAGTTTATATATAAATATATTTCTTCATTAGAAATGGAATCTAAATATAGTAATTCACTAACAATTATGTTTGCTACATTATCATTGATTTCTCCTTCTAAAAAAATAATTCTATCTTTAAGTAATCTAGAATATATATCATACATTTTTTCAAAACCATTATTATTTTCAATTATGTAAGGTATATGCATTATTCCTCCTAATAATATTTTAATAAAATAATATATTATTTATTCACAAAAATATAATTTTTTGGTATTATAATACTAGAGCAATAATAAAGAGGTTGTAATATGAATATTAAATTAACATTTGAAAATGGCGATATTTTAAAAATTGAAAAAGGTATTGTAGTTCGTGATCTTCTTAGAATATTAGGTATGGATGATGTAATTGCGCTAAGAATTAATGGAACTGCTGTAGATGCTGATTATGAAATAGATAGTGATTCTTATGTAAATTTTATCACCATAAATGATAGAACTGGTAGGAAAATATACACAAAAGGTTTAGAATATGTATATATTTCTGCGGTTAATGAGTTATATGGACAAGATGCTGTAGTTGAAATTAAACATTCTTTGGATAAATTTATTTATACAGAGTTAACTATGAAAAAAAAGATTGATATAAATGTTGTAAATAAAATTAAAAATAAAATGAAAGAAATCATTGCTGCTGATGAACCAATTAAGAATGTTAGTGTTTCGAAAAAAGATGCTTATGATTATTCTAACAATATGAATGAATATGAAAAGTGTTTAAATTATACATATATAACTAATGAATCTGTGACTATGTATGAATTTATGGATTTATATAATTATTTTTATTATATTATGCCAGCATCAACTGGAATACTTAAAACATTTGATCTTATTTATTTAGCACCCAATGGAATAGTATTATGTGCTCCAATAAAAGGAGTTATTCCTAAATTTGTTAATAGACCTCAAGTATTAGATGCTTTTAGAGCATATGAAAATAAACTAAGTGATTTAGGTGTGAGATATTCAGGAGATTTAAATAAGTTGGTTTGCGATGGAAAAATATTAGACTTTATTAGAACTAATGAAATTTTATATGACGATAATATGCAAGCTGTTGCTAATATGGTTGTTAAAAATAAAAACATTAAAGCAATATTCATTTCAGGGCCATCTTCAAGTGGTAAGACTACTACATCTAAAAAGTTAGCCTTATATTTAAAAGCTAAAGGTATTAATTCGATGGTAATATCAACAGATGATTATTTTGTAGAAAGAGTAGATAATCCTAAAAAACCAGATGGTAGTTATGAATATGAGTGTTTAGAAGCTTTGGATGTTAAATTATTTAATACTCAAGTCAAAAATTTAATAAATAAAAAAGAAGTAATAATACCAACGTATAATTTTATTACTGGTGAAAAAGAATTTAAAAGACAGCCAGTTACAATGAATGATAATGAAATATTAATAGTAGAAGGCTTACATGCAATTAATGAAAAGTTAAATTCTTCAATTGATAAAAAGAATAAATTAAAAATATATATAAGTCCTTTTACACCTATAGGGCTAGATAGACATAATCATATTTCAACAACTGATTTAAGATTATTAAGAAGAATGGTAAGGGATTATAAAACTCGTGGTTATTCTCCTACAGTCACATTAAATAATTGGATAGGTATGAGAGCAAGTGAAGAAAAATATGTATATCCTTATCAAAGCGAAGCAGATATTATTATTAATACATCTCTTGCTTATGAAATTGGTGTACTTAGAACTTATGCTGAACCTTTATTATATTCAATAAGTAAGGATTCAGAAAATTATGAAGAAGCAATAAGAGTATTAAATTTCTTAAAGTGCTTTATAAATATACCTAGTGAGGGAGTTCCATCTACTAGTGTACTAAGAGAATTTATAGGAAATAGTTATTTTGAATAGGAGGAATAAATATGTTAAAAATAGCGATTAATGGTTTTGGTAGAATTGGTAGGACAGCTTTAAGGTTACTTGAAGATGATAAAGATATAGAGGTGGTTGCTATAAATGATTTAACTGATCCACTTCAACTTGCTTATCTTTATAAATATGATTCAGTTCATAGAACAAATAAGAGTAAAATTAATTTTGATGAGGATGAATTATTTGTAAAAAATAGAAAGATTAAAGTATATGCTGAACCCGATCCATCAAAATTACCTTGGAAAGAATTGGGGGTAGATATAGTATTAGAATGTACTGGTGTTTTTACATCAGTAGAGAAATGTCAAGCACATATAAATGCTGGTGCTAAGCATGTAATTATTAGTGCTCCTGCTAAAGATGATGCTAAAACAATAGTTTATGGTGTAAATCATGAAGATTTAAATAAAAATGATATAGTTATTAGTGCCGCTAGTTGTACTACTAATTGTTTAGCACCTGTATTAAAGTTAATTGATGATAAATATGGAATAGTAAAAGGTTTTATGACTACAGTTCATGCTATTACTAATGACCAAGAAACATTAGACATTCCTCATAAAAAAGGAATATATTCTAGACGTGGTAGAGCCGCATCATTAAATATAATTCCAACTTCAACAGGGGCAGCATCTCAAATTGGTAAAGTTATTCCTCATTTAAATGGTAAATTAGATGGTATAGCTTTTAGAGTTCCAGTAGGGGATGGATCAGTTATTGATGTAACTCTTGAATTAAATAAAAATGTGTCTATAGAAGAAGTTAATAATATGTTTAAATCTAATCAAAGTAAAACATTAAAATGGACTGATGAACCAATTGTTAGTTCAGATATTATTGGTGAAGAATGTGGAGCAATAGTAGATGGATTATTAACAAACATTGTTGAAGAAAATGGAAAACAACTATTAAAGATAATTGCTTGGTATGATAATGAGGTTGGTTATACTGCTCAAATGATTAGAACTATGAAATTATTTGTGTAAGCTGAAGGAATTCAGCTTTTATTTTATAAAAAAAGTGTAAAGTGATTACATTTTTTTATTTATAATAATCCAAATATTATATAATTATAATGTAAGGTGGAGTAGTGTTTTATAATTAAATAATTAATGCATAAATAATAATATTAAGGAGTATATATGTGTGGAATTGTAGGTTATAAAGGAAAAAAGAATGCAAGAGATGTTCTTATATCATGCTTACAAATGCTAGAATATAGGGGATATGATTCTTCTGGAATAGCTTTATTACAAAATAATAAAATACGTGTTATTAAATCTGTTGGAAGAATAGAAAATTTGAAAACAAAGTTATCAAGATATGATTTATCATCTTCCACTTGTGGAATAGGGCATACTAGATGGGCTACTCATGGAAAAGTAAGTGAAGAAAATGCTCATCCTCATAGAGTTGGTAAAGTTACTATTGTTCATAATGGAGTTATAGAAAATTATAAAGAAATAGAATCCATGCTTAAAGATTATAATTTTAAGAGTGAAACTGATAGTGAGAGGGTATGCGCTTTAATAGATTCATTTTATAATGGAAATAATGAAATAGACGCAATAAATAGCGCTATATCACTATTAAAAGGTAGTTATGCTCTTGGAATAATGTTTGATGGTGTAGATAAAATATATGGTGTTAAAAAAGATACTCCATTAGTATTGGGGATAGGAACAAACGAATTCTTTTTAGCAAGTGATATATCTGCTTTTTTAGAATATACTAAAGAATATATTATTTTAGAAGATAATGAAATAGTTGAAATCGGATCAAATTTTAATATATATTATGATGGAAAAACAATATATAAAAAGGTGGAATATACAGAATACGATATAGAAGCTGCTATGAAAAATGGATATGAACATTATATGCTTAAAGAAATAAATGAGCAAACTGATATATCTCGTAAATTATATTCTAAATATATAGATGATAATAAATTTAGTGATGATTTAATTGATTTTACTAAATATAAAAGAATAGATTTTATAGGATGTGGTAGTGCATATAATGCATCACTAATTGCAAAATATTTTATTGATAAATATTGTACAAAATCAAACTTTTATTGTAATTGTTATACTGCTAGTGAGTATAGATATACTAATCATTATTTTGACAGAGATGTTCTTGCTGTGTTTTTATCTCAAAGTGGAGAAACGGCTGATACTTTAGCATCATTAAGAATGTGTAATAGTGAAGGATTAGATACGGTAGCTATAGTAAATGTATTAACATCTACAATGGCAAGAGAAGCAAAATATGTGTTGCCAATGTTAGCAGGCCCTGAAATATGTGTTGCTACTACTAAAGGATATTTTTCACAAAGCTATATATGCAGTTTATTAGTTCTTAAAATGATGCATAAAAATAAATTAATACATAGTGATGAGTTATCTAAAATATTTGATGAGTTTAAAAAATTACCTAAATATATAGAAGAAGTAATTGATAAGGATTATAAATCTATTGCAAAATCAATTTATAAGCATGAAGATATATATTATATAGGGCGTGGTATAGACATTTATACTTGCTATGAAGGAAGTTTAAAATTAAAGGAGATATCTTATATTCATAGTGAGTGCTTTGGTGCTGGAGAACTTAAACATGGACCTATTGCATTATTATCAAAAAATACTCCTGTAATAGCATTATTAAGTGAATTTTCTGTATATGAAAAAACAGTGAGTAATATAAATGAAGCAAAATCTAGGGGTGCCTATATTATAACAATTAGGAAAGAGTCAATTAACATAGATAAAAATTTATCTAATGCTGATATAGTAGTGCCTCTTACAAGTGAGTATATACAAAATTTATTAATTATAATAGCATGTCAATTGTTATCATATGAAGTAGCTAAACTCAGAAAATGTGATATTGACAAACCGAGAAATTTATCAAAAAGTGTTACTGTTGAATAAAACAACCAATTGGTTGTTTTATTATGTAAATTTGACTAATTATTAAAAATGTATTAGAATAACTACCTTGTTTGAGGGGGATGTATGAAAAAGATAATTAGATTATTAATTTATAGTTTATTCTTTTTTATGTGCATAGTAAATATATATGCTAAGCCATATGTTATAAAAGAACCATTCCCTAAAATGGATTTGGGTACAGGAATGGAAACGTGCTCAGAAATAGTTGGAAATAATGGAATTAGAATTATTTCCTCTTCTATAAATATAGTTAGAATTTTATCTCCTATAGTAGCTATTGTAAATTGTATGTTGATATTGCTTCCAGCAATAACAGCAAATGATGCAATGGCACTAAAAAAAAGTACTAGTAAATGTGTAACAATAGGTGCAGTTCTTCTGCTTGTAGAGATATTTCCTATATTGGTTAAACTAATTGGTACAATATTTAATTATGATTTAACTTGTTTATAAAAAAATCAAATTTATGGTAGTATAAAAACTCTTATTAGTGTATAATTATAATAGGAGTTTTTTGTATGGAGTTTGATAGTAGAAAATTTAAGAAGAATTTACCATTTTTAACTATTTGTATTTTAATAATAGTTGTTTTCTTATTACTTGGGTTAGTAGGTAATAAGAAATTATCTAAACTTGATAAAAAAGAGTTAGAAGATGGCGATGTAAATATTTCTAAATTGGTTATCAATGAAATAATGACTTCAAACAAAGGAACGATAGCTTCTCCTGATGGGAAACTATATGATTATGTTGAATTATACAATGGTAATGAAAAAGATATAAACTTAAAAGATTATGGTTTAAGTGATGAAAATGAAAAGGTTAAATGGGTATTTCCTAGTGTAACGATTGAAGCTAAATCATATCTAGTAATATATTTAAGCGGAACTACTAACGGAGAATTGAATGCCTCATTTAAATTAAAGTCTGCTGGAGGAGAGGTTGTAACATTATTTAAACCTAATGGTAAAGTGGTTGATGCAGTTGAAACAATAGCTCTTGATTCTAATAATGTAATGGCAAGAGATTTAGATGGTAAATGGGTAGTTCAGGAAAAGGGAACACCTGGATATGCAAATACTAAGGAAGGTTATATTGAGTTTTTAGCTTCCCTTGTGTCAAACGAAGAAAAGCAAATTGAAATAAATGAAATACTTGCAAATAATAAAGGAAATTTTAAGAATCCAAATGGTGAATATAGTGGGTATATAGAAATAAAGAATATCAGTAAAGAAACTATAGATATTGCTAATTATAGTTTATCCAACAATGAGAGTGTAAGTTTTAAGTGGCAGTTTCCATCTAAGAGATTATCGCCTGGAGAAGTGTTAGTTGTATGGACAAGTGGAGTAAATTCTAAAGAAGGAGATTTAAGTACTTCATTTAAATTAAATAGTAATAATGGTTTTGTTGTATTAAGTAATAATAAAGGAAAAGTAATTGACAAAGTAGAATATAAGAATTTAGGCAATGGAGTAGCATATATTAAGCAGGGTGGCACTTTTTTAGAAAGTTCATCAGTATCTCCGGGATATGACAATACTGTTGATGGTATTAAGTCATTTCAGAAGAAATACTTGAGTATGCCTAAAGACATAGTTATAAATGAAGTGATGAATAATAATTATTCTTATTTAGCTCAAAATGCTGGTAATTATTACGATTGGATTGAGCTTTATAATAATAGTGGTGAAACTTTAAATTTAAGTGATTATTGTTTAACTACAAATGATAATACTATGTGTAAATATAAGCTACCAAAAGTCGAACTAGGTAAAGGAGAGTATTATATAATAATGGCATCTGGTGATACTAATTTATCTAATTCAAAATATAAACATGCTAATTTTAATTTATCAGATACTCAAGGATTATATTTAACTAAGTCTAATAATATAGTTGATTCATTGTTAATAGCAAATGTACCATCAGGTTATTCAATGGGAAGAGGATCTTCTTATGGAATATATTATTTTAGTAAACCAACGCCTGGTGATAAGAATGGTAATGGAACTGAAGCTGTATCATATGTTCCTGTTCCGTCAGTTGCTCCTGGTGTATATAATAATGTCACGTCACTTTCGGTAGCGTTTAGTGGGTATGGTAAGATTTATTACACTACAGATGGTTCAACACCAACAACTTCATCTAAAGTATACAGTAGTCCTCTTACTATTAAGGAGACTACTGTTTTAAGAATGATGTCAAAAGAGGATGGAAAATTAAGTAGTGAGGTAAAAACCTTTTCATATATAGTAAATGAAAATCACAAGATAGCTGTTATGTCTGTAGCAATTAATCCATCTGATTTAAAGCAATTACATTCACATGCTTGGACAGAAAAATATATAAAACCAGCCCACGTAGAATTTTTTGATCTAAATGGTCAAGGATTTGAAATAGGCGCAGGACTTAAATTATTTGGTGGGTCTACAAGGGGTCACGCTAAGAAAAGTTATGAATTAAAATTTAAAAAAGTGTATGGTGCTGCTAAATTAAAATATCAGGTATTTGATGATGTTGATAGTGCTATATTTGATTCATTAGTTTTGAGAACTGGTTCACAAGATGAAATGGGTAATTATTCTAAAAAAGCAATTATTCGTGATTTGGTTGGAACTTCATTAGTTAAAGAGTATACTAAAGTTGATGTCCAAGCATATAAACCGATAGCTTTATATTTAAATGGAGATTATTGGGGATTATATTTTATTCGTGAAAAAATTGATGAAACATTAGTTGCTAATCACTATAATGTCCCTGCAGATAAAGATAAGACAGATTTACTTAGAATAGATGGTCAAGTTAAAAGTGGAAGCAGAACTAATTATAATAAACTTATATCTTATATATCTAATCATTCTATGAGTAATGATACATATTATGAAGAGGTTGCTAAACAAGTTGATATTGAAAATTTATGTGATTTTTGGATAGCTGAGACATGGGTAACTAATAATGATATAGTTAATGTTAGATATTTTTCTAATCCGGATGTAGACAATGGTAAATGGAAATTTATATTTTATGATTTGGATAGCGCATTTTATAATGTAAACTTAAATTATTATAATTTTTCTACGAATGCTTCTGGTATGACACCATCGCATTTTTCAACGTTTTTACTTAGAAATTTGATGAAAAATTCTAAATTTAAAGAAACATATTTAGAAAGACTATCATATAATTTGAAAAATACTTGGTCTACTGATAATGTTCTTAAAAAGATCGATGAAATTATTGATGAAATAAGTAAAGATGAAATAAAAAGAAATATGGAACGCTGGAATAAAAGTTATAGTGAATGGGAAAAGAACGTTGAGTTTGTTAGGGATTATGCAAGAAAAAGAAATGAATATATGATAAGTGGAGCTAAATCATATTTCAATTTATCTAATAGTGAAGTAAAGAAATATTTTGGTGATGTTAAATGAAAAAAGAATATAATTATAGACATGAATTGAAGTTTAAAATTTCTAATAGTGCTGCTGAAGTATTAAAACAAAAATTATCATTGATATTAGATAAAGATAAATATGCATATTATTCTGATGGTTCATATCTTATTAGAAGTTTATATTTTGATGATAGGGATTCTAGTTCATATTATGAAAAAATGGATGGAGTGTTATACAGAAAAAAATATAGGATAAGAATGTACAATGAGGATGATTCATTCATTAGACTTGAAAAAAAGATGAAACATAATAATTGGACAGCTAAAGAACAAATGTTGATTTCAAAAGATATATATAGTAAAATATTAAATGGTAAAGTTGATGATATAGATAATCCTAGTGGCTTGTTATTAGAGTTTATTAATGATTATAAGACTAAAGGATTAATACCATCTATTATAGTTGAATACCAAAGGGTAGCATTTACATATCCTGTAAGTGATGTTAGAATAACATTTGATTCTAACATTCAAAGTGGTCTTTACAATTATGATTTGTTTGATACTAATTATCCAAGGTTTGATGTTAGTGAAAAAGGTAAACAAGTATTAGAAGTTAAATTTAATGAAGTATTACCTCTTCATATTGCGAATGTTTTAAATGATATACCTAGTTGTAGGGAAGCCGTTTCTAAATTTGCAATATGTAGAAGTATTAAATAAGGAGTGAAGAAAAAATGAGTATAGTTGATACAATTAAAAAATCAGTATTAAGTAATTTTACTGGAACAATATCTGCATGGGATATGGTTATTTCATTAGCGGTAGCATTTTTAATAGGAATATTTATTATATATATATATAGAAAGACATACACTGGTGTGGTATATTCTAAAGCATTTTCATTATGTATTTTGATGCTAGCCATGGTAACAGCAATGATTATTAGGACAATTAGTTCAAATATATCTCTTTCATTAGGTATGGTGGGTGCATTATCAATAGTACGTTTTAGGACGGCAGTTAAAGAGCCTGTTGATACTGGTTTTATGTTTTGGGGAATATCAGCAGGAATAATGGCAGGAGCTGGGCTTTATGTTCCTGCATTAGTAGCTTCTTTAAGTATCGGAGTTCTATATTTTGTAAGTTATCTAATGGGATTTAGGGTATCAAACAGATATTTATTAGTTATTAAATATAAAGCAAAAGTACATGAAGAAGTAATGAAGAAATTAAAATCAATGAGAAAATTTAAAATTAGAAGTAAATCTATATTTGGTGATTCAGTTGAATTGTCATTAGAAGTGGATTTAAAAGAAAAGAAAAAGAAAGAGGGAGTAATTGATACTGCTATAGTAGATCAATTTAATAGTATAGATGGTATTGTTAATGCAAGTTTAATAGCATATCAAAATGATTTTGGGGAATAGGAGAATAACTAGTGGTTAAAAGAAGAATTAAAATTAGACCAATATTAGTAACACTAAATTTAATAGTGTTACTTCTTATTGTGGGATTCTATGTTCGCAGACTAATAAAATGTTATTTAGATGAAAATGGGGGAACAGAAGATGGACCAGTTATGTTAGTTGATGTTCTTCTAAAGAAGCAAAAATACGTTGATTTAACTGAAGGATTAGTTTTCAACAAAGAAGATAAAGTTTATAGATATATAGGCAATGTTGATGATAATTACTTAGAATATTCAGGAAGTTTGTATAGAATAATTGAAATAGATTCATTTAAAAATATTAAGGCTGTTAGTGATAAATCATTTACTAATATATATGGTAATTTAAGTAATGGATATAAGGATTCTTATATTAATAAGTGGTTAAATATAAGTGAAGCTGATGGTAGTGGAATTTTTGAAAAGAATTTATATAATCCTGATTTGTTATTTTATACTACAATGTGTGATGATGTTATTACAGATTTAACAAATATCACTTGTGATAATAAAAGTAGTGATTATAGAATAGGTATTTTATCACTATATGATTATGCTAAAAGTGGTGGAAAAAGTGGATACTTAAATAATGGAGAAAGTTTTTATTTAAATACTTTAGATGATAATAAGGGATATTATTATATTACTCCAGAAGGGGAAGTAAGTATTGGGGAACTTGCAACTAAAACATATGGTGTAAGGCCAGTATTAACATTTAATGGAGATGTAGATTTAATAGATGGAAAAGGAACTATAGATGAACCATATATTATAGAGACTCATGAGATTAAAACACTTAAAGATTTATATGTTGGTAATATAATTGAATTTTCTGAAAATAAGTTTATTGTATTAGATGTTAGTAAAAATGATATTAAAGTTGCTAGTGTTGAGTCACTAAAAGATAAAGAAGGAAATGAAATATTAATAAATTTTGGCAGTTCATCAAGTGCTTACTCTAATAGTAGTAATACAGTGGGTAATTATTTAAATAATACATATTATAATTCCTTGGAAAATAATGATCTAATAGTTAATAGTGATTGGTATATCGGTAAATTATCAATTGTGGATCTCGATTATATGTCAGTAAAATCATCAAAAGTCCAACTTAAAATAGGTATGCTTACTTTAGGCGATATGTATATAAGTAATGTTAAAAATGTATTTACGATATTAAGGGGATTTGAAGAAAATAAAATAATTAATATTATAAATGAAGATGGTAATTTTTATGGAGATTTTGTAAATAAAAAATATGGAATAAGACCAGCGTTTTATTTAAAAGGTGATACTATAATTGAAGGTGGAAAAGGAACATTAGAAGAACCATATAAACTAGGAGTAAAAAAAGATGAAGGAAATGAAAATAACGAAGGAGAATAAAGAAAAGAAAAGTATTTTTAGTATATTTTTAATTATTATAGATATACTAGCTTTAGGATGCTTTTTTGTGGTATATGGTCCATATAGTTTCTTTAGAGATTGGTTTGTAACTACAGCAATGACAACTATGTCCCACAAATATTTTGCTTATACCTTATATAGTGAAAAGACAATTGAAAAAGTTCTTGATGAGAATAAAATAATTGAATCAGAAGATCCTACAGATACATCTAAAATTAGTTTTAATGCTGATTTTGAAAAGGATTCATATGAATCAATATATGAAGAGCAAGTATTAAAAAGAGATGAAGGTAATGATATATATAAAGTTGTAGATATAGAGGGAGATACATGGAATGGTAAAATGGTTGTAGTGTATGATCCGTCTAAATTACAATTGGTATTCTCATCTAAATATGGTAGTAAAGGTGAATACTTATCAACAATGGCAGAAAGAAATAATGCATTAGTTGCAATGAATGCATCCGGTGTATATCATCCAAATGGTCAAAATAGAGTTACTGGTACAGCGATATTGAATGGTAAAGTATATGCTAAAGGTAAAGACATTTATAAAGGTGGAGGATTAATAGGATTTACTAAAGATAATATATTAATGCTTACCAAAAAATCTGCTAATGAGGCAATTGCAGATGGAATGGATCGTGCAGTAGAATTTGGACCATTCTTAATAGTTAATGGAATAATGGCTGAATTTAAAGGAAATGGTGGTTGGGGTATTGCTAATAGAAGTGCTATTGGTCAAAGACAAGATGGTATAGTTTTATTAATGGCAATAAATGGTAGAAGTTCTAAATCACCAGGTATATCTATGAAAGAATTAGCAGAGGTATTTCAAAAATATAATGCCTATAATGCTGCTAATCTAGATGGCGGTGGAAGTTCTGCATTATACGCGGTTATAGATGGTAAAGGTGATTTGATAAATACTCCTGCTGGATATGGGTATCCAGGTGAAAGATATTTACCCAATGCATGGATGGTTTTACCTGAATAGGAGGAAATATGGAAATAGAATTTAAAAATCCCAAAATTTATTTAATTAGTGGAAAAGCAAGACATGGAAAAGATACATTATCTGCATATTTAAAGAAAGTTTATGAAGATAATGGTAAAAAAGTAATTGTTACACAATTATCTAAGTATATTAAATATTATGCACGAGAAATGACTGGATGGGATTTAAGTGAGGAAACTAAACCAAGAGAATTTTTACAACAACTTGGTACAGATGTTATCCGTGTTAAATTAAATAAAGAAGATTTATTAATAAACAGAATGAAAGATGATATTGAAATATTTAGTTATTTCTATGATGCTATTATTGTTAGTGATGTAAGATTAAAAAAGGAAATAGATGGTTTAAGAGAGTTTTTTCCTAACTTAATAGCAGTAAATATATTTAGACCAAATTTTGATAATGGACTTTCTGAAGAACAAAAGAAACATAAAACTGAAGTTGATCTTGATGATTATGATAAATTTGATATTAAAATAATAAATACAACTCTTGAAAAATTAGAAGAAGATACTAAAAAAATATACACAGAAATGAATGGGTAGGTGTAAAAATGGAAAGTATTAAAAATGTAAATGTAAATGGCAAGAGAGTAATTGTTAGAGTTGATTTTAATGTTCCAATTAAAAATGGAGAAGTTGTTGATGATACACGAATAGTTGGTGCATTAAAAACAATTAAATATTTAGTTGATAATAATTCTAAAGTAATATTATTATCACACCTTGGAAGGGTTGACTCTCAAGAAGATAAAGACAAAAATACATTAAGACCAGTTGCTAAACATTTATCTACATTAATTAATACGCCTATATATTTTGTCCCATTAACACGCGGAGAGTTATTGGAAAAAACAGTTGAAAATATGAGTAATGGTGAAATTGTTATAGTTGAAAATACTAGATATGAAGATTATCCTAAAAAATTAGAAAGTTCATGCGATGAGATATTATCAAAATATTGGGCTAATTTAGGAGATATATTTGTGTTGGATGCATTTGGTTCTGCTCACAGATGCCATGCATCAACTTATGGTATTAGTAAATTTTTACCATCTTATTCAGGATTTTTAGTTGATGAAGAAGTTGATATGATTGAAAAAGCAATGCATCAAAAGAAAACATTAATATTAGGTGGTTCTAAAGTAGATGACAAAATTGGTGTTATTGATAATTTAGTAAATACTAGTGATGCAGTTCTTCTTGGTGGAGCAATGTGCTTTACATTTTTAAAGGCTAAAGGATTAAGTGTCGGTTCTAGTATAGTTAGTAATGATAAAATAGATTATTGCAAAGAAATGTTAGAAAATCATAGTGATAAAATATATTTACCAGTTGATGTTGTCACACAAAATGGTATCAAATTAGTAGAAGATATGAATAAAGATGATGTTGGTTATGATATTGGTCCAAAAACAATACAAAAATATGAAAAAGTATTAAGTAAAAGCCCATTTGTTTTATGGAATGGTCCTCTTGGTAAATATGAAGATGCTACGTATGTAGATGGAACTAAAAAAATAATGGAATATCTTTCTGAAAATAAAATAACTACTATGCTTGCTGGAGGAGATATAACAGGAGCAGCTAAAAGTTTAAAATTAAAGTTTAAATATATTTCTACTGGAGGAGGTTCAACACTTGAATATCTTGAAGGAAAGAAATTTAAAACATTAGAAAGATTAACAGGTGAAAATAAATAGCGTAAGGCTATTTTTTTTATGACAAAAAGTTACAATTTAATACAAAATATTACAAAATGATATGTAGAAATATATACAATTGTGAGGCTATAATAAAATAAAAGGAGAAAATATGAAGATTAAAGTATTAGTAGTAGATGATAATGTAGGACTAGTAGGTTTAATTAAGGAGTATTTTAGTGGTAGTGATAAAATAGAAATTGTAAAAAGTGTTTCTAATGGAGAGGATGCAATTAAGATATTAAGTGAAAACAAATTGGATTTTGATATTATGTTACTTGATTTAGTTATGCCTGTTAAAGATGGAATATCAGTTCTTCATTATATGAAAGAAAACAATATTAAGAGAAAAGTAATTGTAATGACATCATACAATGAGGAACAAACCATTAGAGATGTAAGTGAATATGGTGTTAGATATTATTGTTTAAAACCATTTGATTTGGAAGATTTAAAGAATAAAATTATTCAAACAATTACATATAAAAAGAATAATGATAAAATAATAGAAATTGAAAATAAGGATATACAAATTCAAGTCACAAAATTATTACATGCTTTGGGAATTCCATCACATATTAAAGGTTACCAATTTATAAGAAGTGCAATATTAATGGTATATGAAAATCCAGGTTTAATTGGAGGAATAACTAAGGAATTATATCCGGATTTATCAATTAAATTTAACACTTCGACACAAAGAGTTGAAAGAGCCATAAGACACGCTATAGAAGTATCATGGCTTAGAGGTGATATCGATTTAATGGAGGAAATCTTTGGCCATAGTGTGGATATTGATAGGGCTAAACCAACAAATTCTGAATTTATAGTAACTATAGCAGATAAATTAAGACTTGAAATGATTAACGTAGCTTAGTCATTTTAAGTTTTTCTTTTATAATTATTAATAATATGCTAAAATGTTTACAGGAGAAATTATGAAAAAAATTATATTATTAATTTTAGATGGATTTGGTATTCGTAAAAATGATAATGGTAATGCTATTAGTATGTCAAATATTCCTAATATAAAAAGAATAATGGAAGAATATCCAATGACAGAACTAGATGCAAGCGGTGAAGCGATTGGTCTTCCTAAAGGCGAAAGTGGAAATTGCGAGGTTTGCCATATGGCTATTGGGGCAGCAAGACCTATTGAGCAACCACTAACAATAATAAATAATAAAATAAAAGATAAAAGTTTTTTTGAAAATGATGAATTACTTGATTTAATGGATTTTGTTAATGATAATAATGGGACTCTACATATGATAGGATTAATATCATCAAGTAATGTTAATAGTAATTTAGAACATTTTTATGCCGCTGTTGCTCTTGCAAAAATTAGAAAGATTAAAAATGTTGTGTTTCATTTTATAACAGATGGCAGGGAAGCACCTTTATTTGAAGCTGAAAGTATAATATCCGCATTTATGGAAAAGATAAGTAAACTTCAAATTGGAACTATTGGAACAATCTGTGGTAGATATTATGCTATGGATAGCGACAATAATTATGATAGAGTGAAAAAAGCATATGATGCTATAGTATACAACATAGGTAATACTTTTACAGACTATAGTAGATGTTTAAATTTACACTATAAAAATAATATAACTGATGAATTTATAAATCCTAGCATTATAACTAAAAATAGTTATGTTAAGGATGGGGATGGAATATTATTTTTAAATTATAGAACAGAATCTATGAAAGAATTAATATCAGCATTAAATAGTAGTGATTTTAATATGTTTAATACAAAAAAAATAAATAATATTAAATGTGTATCTTTATATAATGTTTCAGAGGATATAAATTCTGCATATACAAATGAAACTATCGCAAATACATTTGGAAAATATCTTGCTGATTTGGGATTTAAACAGGCAAGAATTGCTGAGGCTGAAAGATATTCCCATGTGACATATTATTTTGATGGAGCAGAAGATATTTCTGATAGTAATTTATATAAAATACAGGTCCCATCTGCTAAAGTTCCAAGGTATGATGTTAAACCAGAGATGAGTGTTTCCGAAGTAACCGAATCTTTATTAAATATAATGGAAGATGATTTTGATTTTATATTAGTTAATTTTGCTAATCCAGATGTATTAGGTCATACAGGGAATGTCCCTGCGTGTGTAAGGGCATTAGAAAGTATTGATGTATGTATTGGTCATATATTAGAAAAAGCACAAGAAAATTTTTATGATGTTGTTATTACGTCTGATCACGGAAATATCGAATATATGAAGGATGAAAAAGGAGTATTAGTTAATTCACATACCAATAATAAGGTTCCTTTGATAATATGTAATAATAATTATAAACTAAAAGATTCGGGAACTATAATAGATATTATACCTACTTTAATAGATATGTATGAAATTAGTAAGCCTAAAGAAATGACTGGTGAAAGTTTATTAATAAAATAAAAAACACTTCGGTGTTTTTTATTTACTTTATTTTATTTATTTGTTATACTATATATGATAATAAAATATGGAAGTAGGGTGTTAGTGTGAATAACGAATTTAATCAAGATAATTTAAGTAGTACTCCAATAAATGAAGTACCAAATAGTGTTTTAGAACCACCAATTCAACCTGAGGTAACTAGTTTTCCTCCGGTTCAAAATGTAACTGAGGAGCCAGCTCCAATAAGTGAAATACCTAGTGTTTCACCTGTTGAAATTAATTCTGAACCTTCAAATGACGTTGGAGCAATGGGAAATGTTGTAACAAACACAGAGCCTACAGGCCCAGCACCAATGGCGAGTAGTCAAGAACCAATTATGACTGGTCCTCAAGAAGTTAATAATGCTCCAGTTAATAATGTTACTACAGAGCCAACTAATAATGTAATTGCTGATACATCTCAAAACAATTTTTATGAAAAAGAAAAGAAAAAATGGCCAATAGTTTTATTACTAATAGTTTTAATTATTGGAGGAGCGTTTGCTTATTACTATTTTGTAGCAACAAATCCTAAAACTATTATTACAAAAGTGGTTAATGCTACATTTGCTAAAGTAAAAAATGTTGATACTGGAAGTACTCTTAAAGCAGACACAATTAATACAATTAAAATGGATGGAAATGTAATATTAACTTCTAGTGCGGAAGATTATAAAGAATTATCTGGTTTGACTGCTAAGTTTGGAATAGGCTATGATCTTCAAGATACAAATAAAAATAAAATAGATTTAAGTATGTCTTTACAAGGTCAAAATTTAACTGATATGTCTATTACTACAACAAAGGATAAAATGTATTATGATTTTAAGGATGCATATCCTAAAACTTTAACAGTAGAAAATGCTGATTCAGAAATGGATTTTTCAATAGATATTCCAAATGAGGAAGAAATTAAAGCTAATCGTGAGCAAGTAATATATCTTATAGAGAAGGTAAAAGAAACTTTTTTAGCAAACGTTTCCGATAGTAACTTGTCTAAGGAAATAGCATTTAAAGATGTAGATGGTAAAAAAATGCCAGTAGTGGAAGTTACATATAAAGTTGATGCACAAGAATATAAGAAAGTAATATATGCTATATATGATGCACTTCTTGCTGATAATAAGTCATTACAAGCATTGGGTAATATATATGGTAATGAAACCATGGCAAGTGAATTATTACAAGAAATGAAGTCATCTGTTAGTGAAACTGATATTGATGGAACTTTATATATAACAATTTCAGTAGATGCAATTACTAGTAAATTAGTTGAATTAGAATTAAAAACTGATAACAGCAAAACTACTATTATTCAAAAGTCTGGAGAATTAAATATTACATTTAATGCTAAAGATTCTACTGAAGAAATGGTTATCAATGTTACAATAGATGAAAATGAGAAAAAAGTATTTGCAGATGTTAAAATTACTGAAGAGGAAGAAACAGAAAGATTTGCCATAACATTCAAAATAAATACAATCGATGATAAAGGGTTTGATGTTTCAGGAAGCCTAATAGTATATGATACAGAAGATGTTAACAAAGAAGCATTGTCATTGGCATTACAATTAAATGCTGAATATAATAAAGAAATAGAAACTGTTAATATGACAGATACTGTAGATATGGAATCATTAAGTGAAGAAGAAGCAGAGCAAGTAACAAATGCCATGATGGGAATACTCGGATTAATGTCTGCATTTGGTGAAGAGTAAATAAATAGTAAAAATTATTAAAAAAATCAAGAAAAATGCTTGATTTTTTTTATTTTTTCGAATATAATCATATAGAAACGACTGGCGAGGATATGCAAGGTTGCTGATACACCAGGTTAGGTTGAATTAAAACTTAATTACATATCAGGTAATTTGCATCTAGCAAGTCTATATTGAAAATTATAGGCGAAGGAGGAAATAATATGTCTAAAGACAAAGTAAGAATCAGACTTAAATCTTTTGATCACAGAAGTGTAGATCAAGCTGCTGCAAAAATTGTTGAGACAGTTAAGAGAACTGGTGGAGTTGTTAGCGGACCTGTTCCACTACCAACAGAAATTGAAAAGATTACTATATTGAGAGCTGTTCA
>JAEEGL010106677.1_pt1 | contig 36136 bp, 33 predicted proteins | sample 9134231 | NCBI WGS metagenome assembly JAEEGL01 (sample SAMN16246548, study PRJNA631951) | gut metagenome | biome: gut microbiome; feature: rumen; material: fiber-attached | host: Bos | place: Iran: Karaj | collected 2018-10
GCATGCCAGGATGCCCTATGACAACGAAAGCCATGGGAATGATGTTATCTGTATTTTACCGTGCATCGTTCTCAACATAAACGGTCGGGCGGCAATACACGCAGCTGAACAGTTTTTGGTAACGGTAGCAGCAACAGCGACGACCTTTGGAAGAGACACGGAGCTAAGGTTCTTCTTGCTTGCCACAGAAAGAAAAAGTAGAATACTTCTTTCCGCGGGGATTGCTCTTGATAAAATAGCTGAGTTTTTGCTTTGTCAGCCCTGAAGCAATTTGTATGCGTGTTAGGATAGGTGTTAAGAAAGCAAAGTGAATAATAGCATAGTTTGTTATAACTATATGAAATTATATCATGTTTTTAAAGAAAAAAATCAAAATACTTTCGGGTAAGATTCCCTGGAGGAGAAGATATGACATACCGCTTTGCTCTGATGCTCTTGTCCGCGGCCGTGTTTTTCTGCCTTGCCGGCTGCGCGCAGGATGGATTTGACAGCGACAGCATCAAGATTTCAGGGGACATGACCACGGCAATAGGCATTGGCCATGGCGTGCGCGGAAGCCAAAGCGCCACCGTTGGCGTTGATTTTTAACGCTCTGCCTATGGCGGGAGCATTGTAGGAAGCACCATGCTAGCGATACTGGATTACAAGGCGGGCAACCAGACAAGCGTTCTGCGCGCACTGCGTTCTCTCAATATAGAAGCTGAAATCACAGCTGATCCATCGGTCATTCTTGGCGCAGAGGGCATCATTTTTCCTGGTGTCGGGGCCGCGGGGCAGGCCATGGCCCAGCTCCGTTCCTCCGGCATGGACAGGATGCTGGAACAGGGCATCCGGTCAGGCATACCGCTTCTGGGTATTTGCCTCGGCTGCCAGATCCTTCTGGAGAGGAGCGAGGAGGGCGATACGCCGACGCTGGGTGTGATCAAGGGCGTCTGCCGCCGTTTCCACCATGAATGGACCGACGGCGGCGAACCCATACGCATTCCCCACATGGGATGGAATACGCTGGAGCAGACCCGGCCGTCAGCACTGCTAGACGGCATCCTGCCGGACGACCGCTTTTACTTCGTTCATAGCTATTACACCGAGCCTGAGCCTGCCCTTTGCCTTGCCGAGACGACCTATGGCCGTACGTTCACCTCTGTATACGGACGCCCGGGCCTCTGGGCAGTGCAGTTCCACCCTGAAAAGAGCGGGACTCCGGGCCTAAAGATACTGGAAAACTTCTACCGCAGCTGCAAGGAGCAGCACCATGTCTGAAACGGCACGTTTGAGCAAGCGGCTCATCCCCTGCCTTGATGTTCGAGACGGGCGACTGACCAAGGGCATAAAGTTCAAGGGCAACCTTGATATAGGCGATCCTGTGGAAACAGCCCGCCGTTACTATGAGGAAGGGGCGGACGAGATCGTCTTCTACGACATCACCGCATCCAGCGAGGCCCGGGGGATTTTCCTTGACGTCGTGGAGCGGGTCGCAGAACGGATTTTCATCCCGTTTTCGGTGGGGGGCGGCCTTGCATCGGTGGAGGACATGCGCGCCGTGCTGCTGGCCGGCGCTGAAAAGGTCTCGGTCAATTCGGCAGCCGTCAAGGATCCTCTGCTCATCAGCCGGGGAGCGGACGCATTCGGGTCGCAGGCCATCGTGGTCGGCATGGATGTGCGGCGCACGGAGAAAACACCGCAGATTCCCTCCGGCTACGAGATCGTCATCCACGGCGGGCGCAAGCCCATGGGGCTTGACGCCATAGCATGGGCACGGCAGTGCCAGGATCTGGGCGCTGGCGAACTGTGCGTCAACTCCATTGACGCTGACGGCACGCGCGACGGTTACGAACTGAACCTCACGCGTTTGATCTGCGACGCCGTAGAGATACCCGTCATCGCCTCCGGCGGAGCTGGTGAGCCTAGGCATCTCGTGGAGGCCGTGACCAAGGGCGGTGCGTCCGCTGCGCTGGTCGCCTCTATCGTGCATTACGGCCAGTACAGCATCGCCGAGCTCAAGGACTACATGGAAAAGGGCGGTGTGACCGTGCGCCACGTACGCGGCATGCATTCCCACATCATGGAAGAAACATAACTTTTTTAAGGAGAACGATATGTCCCTTGATTTCCCCTCTCGCCGTGCGCGGATGGAATATGTGTGCACGGGCTGCGGCCACCGCTTCCCTGTGGATCAGCTGGTCTATACCTGTCCTGACTGCGGGGGCGTCCTGCTGCTGGAAGACCTCGATTTTGACGATATGCAGGACAAGGGCGCAGCGTACTGGCGAGGTCTGTTCGATGCCCGCCGTGCCACGCGCACCCGCGCTCTGCGCGGCGTGTTCCGCTTTTACGAGCTTATGGCTCCCGTGCTGGAAGAGGAGGACATCGTCTACCTTGGCGAGGGCGACACCCCTATCATTGAGGCCTCGCCCGCCCTTCAGAAGCATGTGGGCAGACGCTTTGCCTATAAGAATGACGGCCAGAACCCCAGTGCATCGTTCAAGGACCGCGGCATGGCTGGAGCCTACAGCTACCTTAAGTCGCTGGTCCGCGTGCACGGCTGGAAAGAAGTGCTCACGATCTGCGCATCTACGGGCGATACCTCTGCCGCCGCAGCCATGTACGGCGCCTATGTGGGCGATCCCATCCGTACCGTGGTGCTGCTTCCGCACGGCAAGGTGACCCCGGCACAGCTTTCGCAGCCGCTTGGCTCCGGAGCGCAGGTGCTGGAAGTGCCGGGCGTGTTCGACGACTGCATGAAGGTCGTCGAATTCTTGGCAGAGCACTACCGCGTGGCATTGCTCAACTCCAAGAACAGCTGGCGCGTGCTTGGGCAGGAATCCTATGCCTATGAGGTGGCCCAGTGGTTCGGCTGGGACGTGGCGGACAAGGCGCTGTTCATGCCTATCGGCAATGCGGGCAACATCACCTCCCTGCTCTCCGGCTGCCTGAAGATGCGCCGGCTGGGCATTATCAGCGGGATGCCGCACATTATCGGCGTGCAGTCTGAACATGCCGACCCCGTGTGGCGCTATTACGCGCAGCCGGAAGCGGACCGCCGCTACGAACCCGTCCAGGTGCGTCCGAGTGTGGCACAGGCCGCCATGATAGGCAACCCGGTGTCCTTTCCCCGCGTGCGCACCCTGGTGGAGCGCTTCAAGGCTGCCGGCGGACGCTTCGACGTGGTGCAGGTGACGGAACAGGCGATCATGGATTCCATGATCCTTGCCAACCGCCACGGGCATATCGCCTGCACTCAGGGCGGAGAGAGCTTTGCCGGCATGATCAGGGCGCAGGAGCTCGGACTGCTGGAGAAAGAGGAAGTATGCATTCTGGATTCCACGGCGCACGCGCTGAAGTTCGCCGGGTTCCAGAACATGTATTTTGACGATTCCTTCCCGGAAGCATACGGCGTCAGTGCGCGCAGCGAGCTGGTAAACCATCCGCGGCTGCTCATCACGGAAGAGGAGCGCGCCGCGTTGCCTGCGGGCGAGTTCACGAAGGCTGCCGCCGAGGCCGTGGCTGCCGCCGCCGGGCTGTCGTCGAAAGGATAAAATTTGCCATGACCCGAGCTTGACAGCGTGGCGCGCACAGGCTATGCCACAGGCGGGGGCGTTCATAAGCGCCGCCCTTTCTCGGAATTCATTAACCGCCCGGCCCTCCGGGCAAGTTGGAGGCTGTTATGGGATACAAGATCGTTTTTGACGAAGATAAGTGCATTGGCTGCGGCCAGTGCGTTGACATCTGCCCTGTCCAGGTGTGGGAACTTCAGGACGGCAAGTCCGTTCCGGTCAACGAGGAAGAGTGCCTCGGCTGCGAATCCTGCTCCGGCGTGTGCGAGCAGGACGCCATCGTGATCGAAGAAGCGTAGCCTTCCCGTCCGCACCTTTTGCAGGCAGCGGATGGAATGGTAAGGAACTTCGCCGGATGGGCCGTGCTCATCCGGCGTTTTTTGCTCCCCTCCAACGAAGTGGATTTTTGATGAACACACCGGAACTGGATGCCATTTTTCAGGAATACGAGCGGCTCTCCGCTAATGCCGACGTGCTTTTCGAGAGAGTGAAGGCGCAATTCCCTGACGAGGTGGCCTGCGTCCAGGGCTGCAGCAGCTGCTGCAGCGCGACTTTCGACCTTTCCCTTGTCGAGGCCATGGCGCTGAACCGCGCGTTCAACAAGGAGTTTGGCTATGGCATCCGGCGCTCCGCGGTCATTGAGGCGGCCAATAGCGCCGACCGACAGCTGACCCGCCTGAAGCGTCATTATTTCCAGCAGGCGAAAAGCGGCATGGCCGACGGTGATATCCTTAATGAGGCCGGCCGCGAGCGCGTGCGCTGCCCATTGCTGGGACTGGACGAGACCTGCCTGCTGTATGAACACAGGCCCATCACATGCCGGCTGTACGGCGTGCCTACGGTCATTGGCGGCAAGGCGCATGTGTGCGGGACGTGCCGCTTCGAGAAGGGGCGGTCCTATCCTACCGTGGCGCTGGACCGCATACAGGACCGCCTGGCCGACATGAGCCGCCGAATCGGCGCAGTCCTCGGGTCCCGTTTCCGTGAGCTGCACCGCGTCTACGTGCCCGTGTCCATGGCCCTGCTGACGAAGTACGATGACGCGTACCTCGGCACTGGCGCTCCCGCAAGGGAGGCATAGCATGTCCATCGCCCAACTGTTGCAAGGCGACAAGCCTCGCCTGCTTTCTCCGGACGAGGAAAAGCTCAAGCGTGAGCTGTACGAGAAGATACCGCCGCGCCGGCGCCGCTTTATCGACCGCATCGGCTATGACAAATGGGATCCCTTCCCGGAGCCCAAAGATCCTATTGAGATCCGCACTGACGTTACCAAGCGCACCGCGCAGCAGCTGCTCAGCGACTTCATGCGCGACAAGCGATGCGAAGCGCAGCTTTCGGGCGAGGAAAGCCCCAGCGACGCCTTTATCCAGGGAGCCCTGGAAGCCGCCATCGGCATCGTCAACAAGCAGGACAAGTTCCTGGGCTGCTATGAGTTCGCGGCCTGGTATCAGAAATTGCTTAAGAAGGAAGGCCATATCCAATGAAAGACCGCTACGACGACATCAATGAGTATATCCATGATCTGCAGGAAGCCATAGAAAAGGATCCCAAGTGCGCCATCCACCATTACAATTTGGGCGTGGCCATGCTTTCCCTGGGCGATTTTTCGGAAGCTGAGGAGTGCTTTTTGAACGCCGTACGCCAGTCGCCGCATATGGCCGAAGCCTATGTGCAGCTGGGCGGGTTGTGCCTGCAGCGGGGCGATCTGGATGGCTGCCTGCAGTACAATAAGGAAGCTGCCGAGAGCCGCGCCAAGTTTCCTGAGCCGTGGGGCAACATCGGATTTGTGCATCTGCAGCGCGGCGAGGCGGACGAAGCCATTGCCGCACTTCAGAAGGCGCTGACCTGGAATCCCAAGTTCGTCCAGGCGCGCTCCAACTTGGCCTCAGCCCTGTATATGAAGGGTGAGTACGAAAAAAGCGCCGAGATGAGCCGCATGGTCATCAGACAGGAGCCGTCGTTCGGCCCCGCATGGAACAACCTCTCGCTGGCCGTTCTTGAACTCGGTGACGCTGCCAAGGCCAAGGAATATGCAGAAAAGGCCTATGAGCTGGGCTACGACGTTCCCGATGACTACTGGAAGTCGCTTAAGGAAGCGACTGAAAAGCAGCAGTAGCGGCGAGCGCCGCTGGCGTTTTGCTCATAAGGTGGAAGATTGCCTCCGCTACAGGACGTGGCGGGCCGTTAAGACCGCATCAGCAGGTGTTGCCAGCGCTGCGCAACTTTGTTATAGAAGGCACAACCAGTTGTGAGGAGAGACATTTCTTCAACTTTTAACCAAATTTTAAGCAGGGGTCTATTATGGCAAACGAAAAAGACATCGTTGTCGACGATGGCCGAGCCAAATGGTCCGACTTGTGGCTTAAAGAAGACTACTGGGCAATCTGGGTAGGTTTCTTTATCATCATCATCGCCGGCTTGATCATGATGAACGGGCGTCCTGGCATCGAGGCTGACCTCGCCAAGCAGAACGCCATCATCCAGGCGGAGAAGGCAAAGCCCATCAAGACGATCGAGCTGATTCAGGCTCAGGCGGCCAAGAAGGGCATTGCCGGCAACAAGCTGCCCACCGCCAAGACGCTCATCGGCTATCTCGCCACGCCTGGCAAGTGGACCACCAATCCGCTCGATTCCTTCATCAAGAAGGCAAACGAGGCCGCAAAGCCCGCAGCTGATGAAGCCGCCGCCAAGGCGAAGGCCGCCCTTGAAGTCGCTAAGACCGCCCAGGGCGCCGCAGCCGCAGTCAATTTTGGCAACGCTGAGCTGAACAAGGCCGCTGAGGCCGCCATCGGCGAATGGCAGAAGGCCAATAAGGCCGCCGCCGACGCCAAGGCCAAAGTCGGATCCGACAAGAACCTCATTCCGGGCCTGATCATCCTTGGCCTCGTCCTTGGCGTGATCCTCTCCGTGGGCATGGCCGCCATGGGCCAGCCTGTCGGCAAGTTCTTCATCGGCTTCCTTGGCGTATACGTGCTCTGCGTGTTCGCCACATTCCTCGGCAAGTACGGGCCTACATCCAAGTATGGCCTGAACGCCGAAATCATGTCCATCGTGCTCGGCCTGGTCATCGCCAACACCATTGGCACGCCCAAGTGGATCAAGCCTGCCGTTCAGGTCGAGTACTACATCAAGACCGGCCTCGTGCTGCTTGGCGCTGAAGTGCTCTTCAACAAGATTCTCGCCATCGGCACCCCGGGCATCTTCGTGGCCTGGGTGGTCACGCCTATCGTGCTCATTTCCACCTACATTTTCGGCCAGAAGGTGCTTAAGATGGAGTCCAAGACTCTGAACATCACCATCTCCGCCGACATGTCGGTGTGCGGCACTTCCGCCGCCATCGCCACGGCCGCGGCCTGCCGCGCCAAGAAGGAAGAGCTCACCCTGTCCGTCGGCCTTTCCATGGTGTTCACTGCCATCATGATGATCGCCATGCCTGCCTTCATTAAGGCTGTGGGCATGCCCGAGATCCTGGGCGGTGCCTGGATCGGCGGCACCATCGACGCCACGGGTTCCGTGGCCGCCGCTGGCGCCTTCATCGGCCCCAAGGCTCTTCAGGTCGCCGCGACCATCAAGATGATCCAGAACGTGCTCATCGGCGTGACTGCCTTCTGCGTCGCCATCTATTTCGCCACGAAGGTGGAGAAGCATGAAGACGGCCAGCAGGTCGGCGCCATGGAAATCTGGAACCGCTTCCCCAAGTTCGTGCTTGGCTTCCTGACGGTATCCATCATCCTTTCCTGGATCTCCGGCTCCCTGGGCAGCGACCTGGGCAACGCGCTTATCTCCAACGGCACCAACAAGGTGACCGTGCCGCTGCGCGGCTGGTTCTTCTGCCTGGCCTTCGTGTGCATCGGTCTGGCCTGCAAGTTCAAGGACTTCGCTCCGTACTTCAAGGGTGGCAAGCCTGTCATCCTGTATGTCTGCGGCCAGTCGCTTAACCTGTGCCTGACCTTGCTCATGGCATGGATCATGTTCTACAAGGTCTTCCCGGACATCACGGCCAAGATCTAACTGCTCCTTATTCCCGCGCCGCCGTCTGGCGGCGCGGGACTGGAATTTAAAGAATGTCTTTCCTTTCTTCTCCCTCCAGGTGCGCGCAATGGTTTCGGCTTGCAGTTTATGGGGCCGTCGCTCTTTTTGTGCTGTGGGGAGTCCTTCCATGGATTTACAATACCGTGCCCATCCTTCGCTATTCAGGCGAACAGCAGGATAAGTACGACATTGAAGCGGGAGCCATTTATTATACGGACGTGCCTGTTTCGCTGGACAGCGAGATGGCAAGCCGCAGGGCTGTACAGCAAGCGATGGAGCAGCGCCGGAAAAGCCTGTGAGGACTGGTTAAAAAAAGCCGGAAGGGATTGCGCCTTCCGGCTTTTTATTTTAAGGGCGACTGCCGGCTCTTGTGCCGTGGACATGCCTGTGCTAAATAAGCAAGAGCGCCGCGTTTTTTGCGCGGCAAAATTTTTAAAGGCGGAATTCAGTTATGGAACACCTGCAGAGCATGGGCGACAAATGGTTCACCCTGGGCGTGAAGCCCGAAGACATCACCGGCGTTATTGCCACGACCCTTGAGTATGGCGGCACAAGGCCGGTTTGGTCAGTGAAGGACGAATCGTGGGAGCGCATGCTTATGGCATGGCCTGGCGAATCCCTGCTACGTACCTCCGTCGTCGTGGCTGGCAAGCCTGAGGGACAGCTCCCTGCCGTTGCCGTGGCACCGTTCATGGAAGGCTTTCCCAATGAGCTGATGTTCCATGAGGCATACGCCTGGAAGGACGGGCACGCAGGCGAGATCCTGGCCCAGCCTGATGGATTCCACCCGCTGTGGTTCTACGATCCGCTCTTCTTCCGCGACGTCGCTGGCATGGAAGATGGGAAGATAGCCACGTTTTACCTTTCCGGCCTGTGCTATGGCATACGCCGCGCTTTACTGGATGAGCTGACGATCACGGAGGGGCCGCGCTATGAGCAGCATGCCCTGGAGTGGATGAAGAAGAATCCGACGAAGACCAGGCTGGACGTTCCTCCGCTGAAGATCCCCCTCAAGGGCAGGACCATCATCGACCTCTTTCAGCACTGCAGCGAGTACCAGTGCCGCGCCGTCATATTCGATGTGGACAGCTTCATGTTCGGGCCAGAGCAGGCGCAGATGAAGATCTACCGCTTCGGCATTGGCTTCGGCAATCCCGAAAAGCCGACCTATGCGATCATTTACGCGTCCGAGCGCGTCTGCGGCAAGTATGTCCCCGTGGAAAATGACGAGGTGGACATCGTGTTCTGGATGCAGGGCCGCGTTGCCGACGCCGAAGACCAGCAGCCCGCGCCCCAGTCTGCCGAGCAGGAAGAGAATAAGGAATAGCCCATGGAAGCCGGCGCTGATCTTGACCATGCCATGCTGCGCATCGCGGGCGTGGTTGAGGAATCCATCGTAGACGGTCCCGGCCTGCGCTTTGTGCTGTTTGTGCAGGGTTGTCCCATACACTGCCCTGGCTGCCAGAATCCACAGACTTGGGATTTCTCCGGCGGCAGCGAAATATCCTGCCGGAAGGTCCTGGATAAGATCCTTCAGGATCCGCTGGTGCACGGCGTGACATTCAGCGGCGGGGAGCCCTTTGAGCAGGCGCAGGCCCTTTTGCCCCTGGCCATGGCGCTCAAGGAGCGCGGCTACCATCTCATGGCATTCAGTGGGCATACGCTGGAGACCCTTCTCACGAGGCAGGAATGCCGGCCCTTGCTGGAAACGCTGGACCTGCTCGTGGACGGCCCCTATCTGGAAAGCGAGCGGTCTCTGGAGCTGCGTTTCCGCGGATCGCGCAATCAGCGCGTGCTCGATATGGCGGCCACGCGCGCTGCCGGGTGGCGCCCTGTGCTTGACGCTCTGCACGAAAATGCCTGCAGATAGCCCCGGCCGTTCCCCACGCCTTTTCCGCACAGCCTCCTTTCATCAGCCGCTCAGCAGCAGCACATATGTTCCGTGCCGTTGCCTGCCATGTTACTGGCGCTGCCAGACCATTGGCTGCATGCCTGGCAGGGAGATGACCATCCTGTTGCCATTGACCTGGCAGTTCCAGACAAGGGTCTTGCCTGCGGCCTTGCCTGTGAGCATGTGCTGCGTGAGCTGCCCGTTCGCATAGCTGTACCTTGACCGCTCCAGTTCCTCACCATTGAAATAGCTGATGCAGAGATCGTTGGTGAAGACAAGGATCATGTAAGCCTTGCTTGTATTGGCGATGGAGGCCCAGCGGCCGGTAAGGATGCTGGATTGCGTAGGAGGCTGCTGGCCCCAGTTCGGCTGCTGTGGCTGATTCCAGCCTGGCTGTGGGTTTTGCGGCTGATTCCAGCCGTTCGGTTGTTGAGGCTGGTTCCAGCCATTCTGAGGATTCTGGGGCTGGCCCCAGTTCGGCTGCTGCGGCTGGTTCCAGCCTCCAGGCTGGGTGTTCTGTCCAAGCATCTGCTGGCGCATGAGGCGCACAGAGCCGCCAAGGATGAGCATATCACCTTGCAGGGCATAGGTGTAGGAGACCGATCTGCCGTTTTGCAGCTGCATGTTGATGCGGTTCCCCGCCAGGCTCCATGTGCCCGTGGTCTGCTGGCCATTCATGTTGAGGCCGCACATGTTGCCCTGGAACATAAGGATGATGTTTACGGAGCCGTCAGTTCCTGCCCACGCGCCTTGCAGCGCCTGATAGGGATCCACAGGCTGCTGAGGTTGGTTCCAGCCATTCTGAGGATTCTGGGGCTGGCCCCAGTTCGGTTGCTGCGGCTGGTTCCATCCTGGCTGCGGAGGTTGCGGTTGATTCCAGCCGCCTGGCTGGGTGTTTTGCCCGGGCATCGGCTGACGCATGAGGCGCATGGTCCCGTCAAGGACGAGCGTATCCCCTTGGATGGCAAAGGAGTACGAAAGCGTCCGCCCGTTCTGCATCTGCATGTTAAGCCGGTTGCCGATGGCATTCCATGTGCCGAAGAGCTGCTGACCGTTCATGTTCAGGCCGCAGGTATTGCCCATGAACATGAGCAGGATGCTCGTGTTTCCGTCAGAGCCGGACCATGCCCCCTGCAATGCCTGCATGGGATCGGCTGGGGCTGGCTGCGGGTATCCGCCGGGTTGAGGCGGCTGTCCCCATCCAGGCTGTTGCTGCGGCTGACCCCATCCGGGCTGAGGCTGGGGATTCGGCTGCTGTGCGGCGGGCTTGGGCGTGAAGCCTTCGCGGGTGAGGATGGACGCTACCCCTTTGCGGCTGATGAGAGTCAGCCTGCCTTCTTCGGGGGATGCATGGAACGCGTATTCTTTAGCGGGCATGCCGGTCATGACAGCGATATTGTCATGCACATTGAACGTTCCGCTGCCTGTATGCCCGTCGCGGGTCAGCGTCACGGTATTGCCCTTGAACACCCATTTTTCCGTCTTGCTTGTCCACGTGCCGTCAAGCGTGCCGGCGTTGTAGCGCTCCATGGGGAAAAAGCCCCAGCGCGTGCCGTCACCCATGCCTATGCAGTACCACACGCGCTGCGCGCCGCTGCCCTGCAGGAAGGTGTACCATGTCTGCACGGTCTGGCCCAGGAGTATGCCCTTGCGGGTCGGCTTTTTATGCAGGCTGATCTGCGGCACGCCGCTGAATGTCCATTTCATGGGTCCGGAGAAGGTCTGCTTGCCATTGTTCAGGGACCAGGACGCATTGTTCCCGCCTACGTTCAGCTCAAGCGTCTGGAAGGTGGGCAGCTCGTCAATGCCGTCAGCTCCCTGGGCATAATGGACCATGGCATAGCGCCCAGGCAGGGCCTCGAGACCATGCTGCATGGTGTTCTGCAGCATGCGCATCTGTTCGGCGTTGTACTGCACCGGCAGCACGTTGCTCATACCAAAGGCTTTTTTGCCGTCCATGGTTTCTGCCGCTATGAGATAGCCGATCTGAGCTCCCTGATCCACCATGCCGACCGTAATGAACATCATGCCCTGCGGCAAGGAGATCGGCTTGCCGAACACCCTGCGCTCCTGCAGCTTTGAGTCCAGAACGATCACGCCGGGGCGGAACGTTCCCCCGGCCTGCAGCGATATGCCGCGCGTGCCGATGACCCTGCCCTGCGCGTCCTGCACTATGCCGATGATTTTGATGGGTATGAGCATGACATTGCTGAACGACACCTGCACGAGGATTTCCTTGCCGTTCATGGTGCTGTCTGTGTACATGCCGTAGCCGATGCAGACGTTTTCGGCGATCTGGTCAGAAATTTTGGTGTTTTCTATGGTGATCGTTGCGATATCCTGCCCGTTGCTGACTTTGTAGTTCACCCCTTCGACCTCGCGGAGCAGGGTAGTCGTGCCATCGTTGTATACGGGCGAGTTCGCCTTGAGCAGGTTGCTTTCCTTGCGGGTGTCCTTCTTGTTGTGATCGGTCACTATCTGCACGAAGTTCAGGATCAGATCCTTACCGTGCCGCTCAAACTGCATGAGCTTGGTCCACAGGATGCCTTTGCCGGTCACATCAAAGCGTATGGCATGGCGTGAAAAGGGCACGAGGCTGCTGATCGGCCCGATGTCGAAATCCGCTTCGTTTGAGCCATCCGTGCCAGGGCGCAGGTGCGGAGCACCCATTGCGATATTGGTGATGCGCGGCTTTTCTGTCCCCTGCATTTCCTGCGCGCTGTACAGAGCGGCAAGGTAGTCAGCCATGCCCGAGGCCTGGGCAAACGCCGTGGCCCGGTATTGGTCATCGACATTTTCTCGGCGCAGCGGCAGGTACAGCGTGGCTCCCTTGCAGTAGTCGATGAGGTCAGGCGTGGCAGACGCATGATAGACAAGCTTGCTTACCGATTCTCGCAGAAGTTTTGCTGCTTCTGCAGAAAAACCGGGGACCTCGCTTTCCAGTCTGCTAAGCCAGTCGTCAAGCTCCACGCACGAAACGGCGTTCTTGCCGCGGGTGATATCTTCCGTGTAGTTGGCGTAATGCGTTGAAAAACAGGTCGCCCTAGTAAGCTCGGTATAGTGCGTTGAGACGTGCCCCATCAAAACGGAGGTCAGCCCGCGCATGCGTGTCACCACGTCTCTCATCTGCGAGAGATCATACGCGGCAAAGGCGGCGGGTATGCCCAGCCTGGTGTAGTAGTCTATGTTGATGTCGACCATTTTTGCGGTAAGCTCAGCCGTGCTCAGATTGCTGCCGAACAAGGGCAGGATGGAAACATAGTCGGATCCCTGGCCCGGCTCTTCCGGAGGGCTGGCAAAGGCATAGTCGGCAAGTTGCATCGTCTCGGCCATAACGTCGAGCTGCCCCATGAGGCAAAGCTCGAATTTGGCAAGGTCAAAGCGCTTGCGCGGCAGATCCTGTGCCGCAAACCGCGCTGCCTGCACGAATTCGCCGATATTCATGATGCCCTTGCCCGGGCCGCCGTTACCGCCGTCTTCATCCTGGAGCAGACCTTTCCAGCCGCCGCCGTGATTCCAGGGAACGATGGCATAGCGTTTTGCAGGGAAACTGGCCGCGCAGGTCTTGATGAAGCGCGTGAGCGTGGCAGGGTCGCTCATGTCGACCTCACCCCAGTCTTCCAGCATCTGGGATGCAAAGGCAGCGGGTATTTTCCCGCCCATCATAGTTGCGGCGGGTGCTATGTCGAAGGGCTGGGCACGGCGTATACGGTACAGGCGGGCGTCTGACCAGTCGCCGAGGAGCTGGGTGTATCCCTTGCTGCGGTCAAGCAGCACGAGGACTTCCACTCCCTGGGGTATGGACTGTTCCATCTCCAGCATGTCCATGATGGCGGCCTGTTCAAGGTTGTTGTCGCCGCACATGTAGACCATGACCGTCCATTCTGCGGGCTGGGCCGCGGAGCAGGGAGGAGAGGGAAGCGCAAGCGCGAGAAGGAAGAGAAGGAAGAACCGTGCCGACAGGAAGATGGACTTTATCATCGTGCTTCTCCCATAATTGACAGTGCAAGAAAGATATTGCATGAATTGTAGGGTATGCAAAATGGAGCGTCAAGGGTTTGGAGCAGCTGCCATTCAGCCTGCACAATGCATAGACCAGATGCATGAGGGAATTGTCCATGAATATTTCTGCAGGATCGTTCATCAGGTTTTGTATGGCTGCGGCCTGCGCGGCCATGCTCTTTGCCGTGCCCGGCTACGGGGATGAGCAGAAGGCCGGTGCCGGGGCTTTGGGCGGGGACATAGGCGCGCTGGCGCGATCAGGTGGCGTCAACGCCGCGCCGTCCATGATCCAGGAAGGGTTTTCCACCATGGCGCCGCCGTTTTTCGGGCAGGGCCAGCAATCTTCTGCGCCTCAGCAGCCGCAGAATCAAGGGGGATGGGGGCAGCCTCAGCAGCCGCAGCAGAACCCTGGCGGCTGGGCGCAGCCGCAAAATCCTGCTGCTGGCCAGAGCATCGTGGGCATGTGGTCGGGACAGGCCAATGGGCAGATCTTCGTCATGGCATTCATGCCCAACGGTTCGTACTGCCTCGGCATCAACAACCAGCAGTTTTACGGCAGCTATACGGTGCAGGGCAGCCATGTGCATATCCAGATGCAGAATGGCCAGACGGTGGATGTAGACTTTGCCATCCAGGGCGACATCCTGCGCCTTTCCGACGGCACCGTGCTGCAGCGCCAGCAGATGCCCGCCGTGCAGCAGCCGCAGCAACAACAGAATCCGGGAGCATGGGGGCAGCCTCAGCAACCACAGCAACCGCAATCGTACATGGCTACACCGCTGGAAGGGACCTGGTCAGCGCAGACGCCAAACGGCACGTTCCTGTTCATGTTCCATGGCAGCCAGTACAGGGCCTTCATCAACGGTGCGCTGGTCGAAGCTGGTGTTTTCCAGCTTAATGGGAACCGCCTGCGTTTTCAGGTGACCCAGGGGCAGAACGCCGGGCAGCAGGGAGAGAATGTCTGGCAGATACAGGGCAATGTCCTGGTCATGATCACGCAGAACGGCGGCAGCATTCAGTTCATTCGCCAGTAAGAGTACTGGCTTGAGAGCGGCGTTTTTGCGGCTGTCCTTCTTGCGTGCGCCTGCATTACAGCGCCAGGATGACCTTGGCGGCCACGGCGATCTGGTAAAGGATCTGCGAGACTTCCTTGAGCGCCTGCATGTTTTTCGTATCGACCTGCGGCAGCACAAGGATTTGGTCGCCGGGGAGGATGCTTTTCGGCTTGGGGACGACTTCCCCGTTGGGATGCACGGCGAGGATAGTGTTCGTGTCGGCCCTGTTGCTGAAGCCTCCGGCGCTCCTGATATAGTCGCTCAGGCTTTTCTCCCTGTTCCACACCACGGCCTGGGGCATGAGCACTTCACCGCTGATGAGAACGACGTCCGACTTCTCCGGGATGACAATGATGTCTCCGTCCTCAAGCGCTATGTCCGCGGTTTCTCCCGCGTTGCCCACCACGACGATGCCTTCCGGCTCCACGTCCTTGGCGCGCTGGATGAAGCTGGAGATCATCTCAGCCTCCTTGGCGCGGATTTGCGCCTCGTCATTGCTGGATGATGTGGCCGTGTAGGCGTTATGCTCCAGACGGTTCAGCGCGTCCACGATGGCTTTTTTCTGCTGCTTTGCCGTGCTGGCCCGCTTCAGGTGCACGCCTGAAAGGTTGGCCCGCTCTGGATCGACGGCGATGTAGTTCAGCATGTCTTTCAGCCTGGCGCCACGCTGCACGGGGAAGCGTGATGCGCCGATGATGGCTCCCTGCGCTTCCACCAGGATCGACTTCGCCGTGTTATCGGCGAGGAACGTCACCTGGTCTCCCCCCGCGAGGGGCATCCTTGCGAATTCTGCGAGGGGCAAGTACTGGCGGAAGGGCTGTCCCTTCCGGTATCCGGAGACACTGGCGTGCGTGGCCCGGACATCGGGATCGGCCAGCCGAACAAGGGATTCCCCCGTGGGACGCATGCTGCCGAATTCAAAGCTGGCCGCATTGCGCACGTCGCCAAGGGCAGTGACAGACGGACGCTTTTCCCCGACGACGATGGTGTCGCCATCTTGGAAGCGCACGGACGGAATCTGTCCGTTCAGGATGAATGGGTAAAGGTCTGCCTCGGCTATATCCCTGCCTCCGCGCTTGACTTGTATGCTCCGGTAGCTTCCCTTCCTGGGGTCGATGCCGCCGGCCTTGTCAAGGAATGCAAGGATATTGTCAGACGATACGCCCGCATAGCTCCCTGGCCGGTTGACAAAGCCAGTGATGAATACGGATATGCTCTGTGCGTCCAGAGGCCGGGCATAGACTTCGATTCCGTCCATGCCGGCGACGCTGAGGCTGCTGGCTATGGCCTGGCGGATCTGATCCGCGTCGCCGCGCGGAAGACCGGCCACGATGGCTTTACCTGCCCCCGGGATGTCGATGGTGCCCTCCTGCGAAACGGTGAGCACCGTCTCCTGTGCGATACGTCCCCACATGCGCACCAGGATGCGGTCGCCGGGACGGAGCGAGGCGGGGGCTCCGGCGGCGAAGTTGCCCTGGAAGAGATTGCTGCCAAAGGGAGAAAGTTCTGCCGCGTCCAGGACAGCAGCCTGCGCCGTGACGAAAAGGGCAAAGGCAAGAAGAGTCGTAAGGATTCTCAAGGAAACTCCACCCGCTGTATTGAATTGCGCCATCCGCGGGCAGAAGGCGTCCGTCTCGTGTTTTTCAGGAATGGTTTCAGTCCGTCCTGACCCCCCATATGCGGGGGATCATTTCCCAGCCCATGCTTTCGCGACAAAGGACGATGATCTCGGTGCCGCCTATGGGAAGGCCTATGGCGCCACGCTTGCATTCCCTGCCTGTGGCGGAAAGGTATGGTTCCTCGACGTGTATGTGCACCTGCCCGCCGAAAGACTGGTCAGTGATCGTGGCCCTGCTGCCTGGGGCACTGTCAGCAATAAACTGCGCAGCCGGAGAAAGCGCCTGGCTGACGGGAGGGGAAGGAACGCCAGGGCTTTTTCCGAGGCAGCCGCAAAGGGAGAGAACGATAGGGATGGCAGCGGTGATGATACGCATAAGAAACCTTAAAGAAAAACGCATGTGCCGCGAAGCATTGCTCAGCGCCGGCTATGATGTCTAGGGGCGGCTATTCTCTGCGAAGGTGCCGTTCAATTTCCCGAGCACACAGCGAAGAACCGCCTGTGTGCCCTGCAAGCCAGCTCCCATAGCGTTCGCGTACGCGTTCCTTGTCCATGGGCTTTTCGGCGCTGGCGATCATGAAGCGCACTGCATCCTGCGGCGTCTGGACGCGGTGGAGCAGACCTGCTTCTTCCAGGGAGGGGGATCCGTCTCCCGTGGAGAGGGCCCAGCTGAAGTTTTCTGTCGAAGGACCAACGCATGGTATGACGCCGGCAGCCAGAGGTTCAAGGAAGTTTTGCCCTCCCTGGGCGAATGATCCGCCGACGAAAACCGCCGAAGCCAGGGCATAGAGCTGGGGCAGGTCTCCAAAGCGGTCCCATATGATGGCCCTCTCGCCACTGATTGCATCGCCGGGCTGCAGATCGGATGCCAGAAGAGGCCGCAGCGACAGCTTCTCCAGGAGCTTCTTCCATGCAGGCACGCTATGCATATGGCGCGGAGCCACGATGATGACCGCATCACGATCGGCACGGATGATTTCTTTGAAGTGAGACGGCAGAAGCTTGAGTTCCCCACTGCGGACTGAGGCGAAGAGATATACCCTGCCTCTGAAGCAGGAGGACAGCTCATGCGGGGGCTGCGGGGCGTCCATGCTACGCATGGAGAGGTCGAATTTTATATTTGGCATGATGCCTGATGGGCAATGGAACATGGCGGAGAACCTGTCGCGGTCTTCGCCGGAGACAGCGAGGATGCTTTCTGGCGCGATGCAGCGTGTCAGCGACGTGAAGATTTTTCCGAAGCTGGAGGTAGAGCGGTTGATGCGGCCATTGAGCACGATGACGGGGATGTCCATGTCGCGGCAGGCAGCCATCAGCCCCGGCCAGAGCTCGGTTTCCAAGAGTGCGACAAGCCTGGGCTTCGCGATGGAGAGCGCGCGGCATACATGTTCCGGGCTGTCCAGAGGAGCAAAGCGGACAGCGGCTTCGAGCAGGGGGTGGCTTTCGCGGAGGCCAGGCAAGAATTCCCTGACGACGTCGCGCCCTTGCTCTGTCCATGTGGTGATGAGGACACGAAGGGGCATGGCTGGATCCAGAGTCCGGCAGATGGCTTCAGCGAGCCTTGCCTCGCCGCCAGAAGCTGCCTGAAGCCATACGTCGATGCAGTGCCCTTCCCCGTCAGCACGGGAAAATTCAGGATTCAGCCAGGCATCGGGAATGAGCCTTTCCTCCCATCCTTCCGCCATCCGCGCGCTGCGACGCAGGAAAATGCGTGCTATGCGCCAAAGGCCGCGATAGAACAAGAAGAACGGATTGGAAAGATTGCAATCTGGCATGATACCCCCAAAGAAAAAGTATGCCGCAACCGGCAGGAGAGCGCAATAGAAGAGGGGCGTGTTTTTTCAAAAAGAAAGGCAGCCCGTCAGGGGCTGCCTCGGATAGGTCGCTGGGGAACGCGGCTAGAATTCTTTCTCGTCGCCGCGCAGCTTCATGGCGGTATGCCCTCCCTCAGAATTAGGCGCCTCGATGCCCATGCTGCGCAGCTTTATCTGCGTCTCATAGGCGCGCGTACCTGAATTGCAGATGAGCACGACGGGGCGGTCCTTGGGGAATTCGTTATAACGCTGCTTGAATTCCTCCAGCGGCAGGGAGAGGTACTGGCCGGGATGGCGTTCCTCAATGGGCTTGCCGGCCTTGGGCGGGCGGATGTCAACGAAGAGGATGTTATTCTTGTCGCGGTTGCGCCACAGCTCAAGGAATTCGTCGGGCGTTATGGCATTATGGCGGCCTTCCACCACGTTCTGGGCGACATTGCCCGCGATATTGATGGCGTCCATGGCGGACGCGAAGGGCGGCGCGTAGCAGATCTCCAGGTTGGAGAGGTCATTGAGCGTAGGCTTCCCGATCTGGAGCATGGCGGCAACGGCGTCGGTGCGGGCTTTCACGGCGTGGCCGTTGGCGCAGACGCCCTGAATGCCGAGCACGCGTTTGGTCTGCCTGTCCACGACAACATTGAGCAGGAGCGGGGTATGACCGGGGTAGAAATGCGCCATGTCATAGGATTCCATGCTGGCTTCGATGGCATCGAACCCCGCCTGACGAGCCTGGTGCAGCGTCAGTCCGGCACCGGAGAAGTGCAGCTTGTTCAGCTTGACGCACCATGCGCCGACAACACCGTCGAATGTGGCCTGCACGCCGCCCAAATTGCTGCCGATGACGCGGCCCTGGCGGTTCGCCATGGAGCCGAGAGGCAGGTAGCTGAAGTCCCCGCTTATGAGATTGCGCACGACGACGACGTCGCCGCCTGCGTAAATGTCCGGGTCGGAAGTCTGCATGTGGCTGTTCACCATGATGCCGCCGCGGGGATGGCAGAGCAGACCGGCGTCGGATGCGATTTTGGAATTAGGTGTCACGCCGATAGAGAAGATCACCTGGTCGGCGTCAATGACGCGCTTGTTCGTGACCACCTGGCATACGGCGCCGTCCTTGCCCTTGAGCTCCTTCACGGATTCGGCGGTGAGCACCGTGACGCCGAGCTCTTCTAGGTCGTGCTTGGCCATCTGCGCGAAGTTGTAGCAGAGCTGCGCGGGCAGCACATGGTCGATCATTTCGATGACGGTGACCTTGATGCCCCACATGTCAGCCAGGGCAACGGCCATTTCCAGCCCGATGAAGCCGGCGCCGATGATGACGGCATGGTTGATTTTGCGTGCGGCGCATTGCTGCTGGATGGCCTGCGCGGCCTCCAGGCAGGTGACGGAGGTGACGTTTTCAAGGTCTGCGCCCGGGATGGGAGGGATGCGAGGGCTGCTGCCCGTGGCGATGACCAGTTTATCATAGGCGAAGGTGCTCTTTTCTCCGGTATCCGTATTTTCAGCCAGAACGGTCTTGGCCTTGCGGTCAATGGAAAGGGCGCGCATGTGGCAAATGACGTTGACGTCTTTCTGATTGCTGAAGAAGGCTTCATCGCGCACCACGCCGGCGTTCGTCGTGCGGAGGCCGTTCATCTGGGGCACGTCGCCGCCGACGAAATAAGGAATGCCGCAGCCGCCGTAGGAGACATACGTGCCCTGGTCGATCATGGTGATGTTGCTGTCTGGGAGCAGCCGCTTGGCGCGCGTAGCTGCCTTGGAGCCGAGCGCTACGCCGCCGATGATGAGAATGTTGAGTGCCATGTATGGGAACCTCCTGTGAAAAGAATCGGTCAATTAGGCTGAATGTATCTACCTATCCGAAAACGCAAATCATGGCAAGCCGGTAGGAATGGATTCGTTGCAAGTAACGGAAGACGTTGCATGCTCCACGCATCAAGCATGCAATGGCATGATGGCGATCGCCGGATAACTGCAGGAGGACAGCAGGCGGACGGTGCTATTCGTATTGAGCGCAAGGCGCCATGCCATGATAAAGCACGGACGTGGGGAAGAAGCGCAGGAAAGACGGATCGCCTGTCCAAGAGGACAGGCGATCCGTGCGGAATCGGTATGGGGACAAGAGCGGATGCTGTCTCCCTTGCAGGGGAAACGAGAATATGCGGTGGCGAAGGCTTCGCTGCTTTGGAATTACGCCTTTGGCTCAGCTGAAGCCTGCTGCTTCTTTGCGTCGTCGGCTTCCGGATCGAGCCGGCGGCCATGCCTGCGCAGGATATAGGTGTACAGAGGCCCTGAGATGGCGTAGCTCAGCAGCAGCAGGAAGCAGAACAGACGCGGCAGAGAGAAGACCATGCTCAGCACCACCAGCACCGCAACCATGGTCTGGAACGGATGCGCCTTGGCAAAGCCGAAGTCCTTGAAGGAGAAGTAGCGCACGCGGCTGACCATGAGGAGCGGCGAGACCACGGCCACCACCAGGGCTACGCCGGGAAGTATGGGCTCCATGAAGGAGGGGTAGTAGGGCATGAACAGCACAAAGGTCGCCATGAGGCAGGCCGATGCCGGGCTGGGCAGCCCCACGAAAAAGCGCTTGGACGTCGTTGATACGCCCACATTAAAGCGCGCCAGGCGCAGCGCGGCGCAGCCGCAGAACAGGAATGCCGCCGCAAGCCCGAATTTGCCGAACTGATTCAGCTGCCAGGCGTAGGCCAGCATGCCCGGGGCAACGCCAAAGGCCACGTCGTCCGCAAGGGAATCATATTCAATGCCAAACTGGCTGGCGGTGCCGGTCAGCCGCGCGACCTTGCCGTCCAGGCCATCCATGGCTGCGCTGACGAGAATGGCCCAGGCAGCCTCGTCAAAGCGCCCGGCAAAGGCGAGGATGACGCTGAAAAAGCCGGCGAAGAGGCTCGCGGTCGTGAACAGGTTCGGCAGGATGTAAATGCCGCGACGGAAGTGCTTGCGCTGTTCATTCATGGTTCGTTCCCTGGTTGTCCTGCGTCAATGCTGCTGCGAGGCCCGAGCAATGACGGTTTGGCCGGCGAGCGTGGTGCTGCCGATATGCACGGCGGGGGCATAGCCGCTGGGAAGGTACACTTCAACGCAGGAGCCGAAGCGTATCATGCCGAAGCGCTGTCCGCGGCGCAGGGCATCGCCCTGTTCGGCATGGGGCACGATGCGCCGCGCCACGAGGCCTGCGATCTGCACAAAGGTCCAGCGTTCGCCGCCGGGTTCCTCAAGGAGCCAGAGGCAGCGCTCGTTGTCCGTGGACGCCTTGTCCAGCGAGGCATTGAAGTACTTGCCCGGTATATAGTTGATTGCCGAAACAGTGCCGTCCACGGGTGCACGGTTAACATGCACATTGAAGACATTCATGAAAATGGATATGCACTGGCGCCTTTCTCCGGTCATGGGGTCTTCCCGCTCCGTGATGCGGATGACACGGCCGTCCGCCGGACTGACGGCGATCCCTTTTTCCTGGGGAATGACGCGCTCTGGATCACGGAAGAAATGCAGGGTAAAAAACAGGGCGGCAAGCGCAATGGCTGTGGCCGGCCAGCAGCGCAGCATGGCGCAGCACAGGGAAGCAACGGTAAGGAACCCGATAAGCGGCGCGCCTTCCGGCGCTATGGAGATGGAAGCTTTTTTCATGAGTGCTCCTGCATGGCGCGTGAGGTCTGATTAATCCTTCCGGCGGAGGATGACCACATGCTTGAGGGCTCCGTCACCGGAACTGCGCGTCAGGACATCGGGGTCATCCTGCAAGGCAAGGTGGATAACCCTGCGCTGATAGGCGCTCAGCGGGCGTGTGGTCTGCGGCTTTCCCGTCTGCCGCACGCGGTCGGCAAGCGCCACGGCCAGCTCCTGGAGGCGGGAATCCTGGCGCAGGTGGTAGTCGCCAGCGTCCACGCTCAGGCGCACCTGCGCCTCCATGGCCCTCGATATGATGCGTGCAGCCAGGTACTGGATGGCGGCGAGGTTCTGCCCGTCACGGCCGATGAGCAGCCCCGTATCGTCGCCATGCAGGGCAACGAGGACGCGCTCGTCGCTGACTTCTATGTCCATTTCCAGCTCTTCAGACTCTATCCCGAGGACCGGAGCGGCAAGCTTGCCAAGCACGGTCCTGACTTCCCCGGTAAGCTTTTCCTGGTCAAGCTCATTGAGAGGCAGGCTGGGCAGCGAGCTTTCCTGGGCTTCCTGCTCGTCGTCTTTTGGCGGGAGCGGCGCGGCTTCCTGCTCTGCCTGCTTCACCGCGCGGCGACCGCGCTTGGATTCCTTCTGGACCTTTGCCTCGGGCTGCGGCCGCGGGGCAGATTCGTTTTCCTGTGCCTGAGATGCCGCTTCGGCATATCCTTCAGCGTCAGGATCAGCGGGCGCCGTGTCAGGCTTGCCAGGCTCTTCAGCGTTGTCCGCAGGAACAGCGATGGGGGCTTCCGGCGCATCTGCAGGCGGAATCGCAGGGGCAGAAGGAAGTTCCTCCTGCTCAGGCTGTTCTTTAACGGGCTTTTTGTCTTTCTGCCTGGGTCTGGATTCGTCCTTGGGCTGTGCGGCAGCCCCTTCCCTGCGGGCAGTGTCTCCGCCCTTGAGGAACTGCGGCAGCTTGGCGACGCGGGCGCTGACTTTCGCCTTGCGTGCGCCGACGATGCCGAAGATTCCAGTCTTTGCGTCTTCTATGATGTCGATCTCCAGTTTTTCGCGCTCGACGCCGTAATACGCGCAGGCTTCTGCGATGGCGGCATCAAGCGTTTTACCGAGAAATTCTTTCGAGGCTTCCATATATTCTCGCTGCTACTTGGTTTTATGCAGCGTCCACGACTGCTGCATGATGGAGAGAATGTTGTTGCAGAGCCAGTAAAGCACCAGCCCGGAGGGGAAGTTGATGAACATGACGGTGAAGATGACGGGCATGAGCATCATGATCCTGCGCTGCTGCGGATCTCCCATGGCCGGGCTGAGCCACTGCTGCAGGAACATGGTCGCGCCCATGACGAGCGGCGTGATGTAGAACGGGTCTTTGACGGAGAGGTCGGCAAGCCAGAGCAGGTCCGTGCCGGGCAGGTTGGTTATGAACGAGGCATGGCGGAGCTCGATGCAGTTGAGCAGTGCCTGGTACAGTGCCACGAACACCGGCAGCTGGATGAGTATGGGCAGGCAGCCTCCCATGGGATTGACGCCGTACGTTTTATAGAGCTGCATCATTTCCTTGCTTTGGGCCTGCTTGTCACCCTTATATTTCTCCTGAATCTGCTTCATCATGGGCTGGAGCTTCTTCATCTGCTCCATGGATTTGAAGCTTTTGCGGGAAAGCGGCCAAAAGGCGATCTTGATGAGTATGGTCAGGAGGATGATGGCCAGACCCCAGTTGCCCAGGAACGACTGGAACCATGTCAGGAGCATGAGCAGGGGGACGGCAAGGAAGCTGAAAATCCCCATGTCGACGGAGGATTTCAGGTCATTGGGGGCGGTGGAAAGCATGTCGCGGGTCTTCGGGCCGATCCACCATGAGTTGCGCATTTGCGTGGCCTGTCCCGGAGATACCTGCACGTCCTGAAGCTCCACGGCGGAACGCCAGACGCCACCGTCAGTGATGCGCCCCTTGAACACGCATTCGCGGTTTTGATCCGGCAGCACTGCCGCCAGGAAATAGTTGCTCATCATTCCTGCCCACTGGATATTGCCATTGGACATGACGCCCTCTGCAGTGAGGTCCTTGACGTCAATCTCGCGTTTGAGCGATCCCTTGATCTCCCACGCCATGCTCATGTTGTCGTAGGTGCTCTCGCTGCTCAGGTCCGTGGTGCCAAGGCTGTAGCTGATGCGGGCGGAGGGCTCTCCCGCTGCGGAAAGGAGGCTGACTTCCTCATCCATGAGATAGGTGTCCGCATGGAAGGTTATGACCCGCGTGATATCAAGCCCGTTCATCTGGCCGCGGAAGGTCAGCGAGGCGTCGCCGGAATCCAGGTGCAGATCCGAGCCTTCAAAGCTCCACTGCCCCATGTTCCACGTGGGGTGCCCGTTGATAAGCAGGCCCATGGGAGCCACGGTGGCTGCGGCCTGGGATATCATGTTAAATTTGGGCGATCCCGGGATGAGACTGGCATTGTAGTTCTTCAGCTCAAAGGACTGGAGTATGCCTCCGCCTGTGTGGAATATCGCGGTGTAGAGGGGAGTCTCAACGCGTACCTGGCGTCCTTCGGATGGGGAGAAGCGTGCTGCAGGCAGGGTCGGGGCGGCAGGCGCTTGCTGCACAGCAGGGGCCGGGCCTTCGCTTTTCTGGGGTGTTTCGGCAACTTGCGACTGCTCGGGTATCCAGCCCATGTACTCAGAAAAGGCGTTCCAGCCAAAGAGCAGGACAACGCTGATGGCGATGGCAAGAATAAGACGACGGTTATCCATGGTGTTCCTGGGAGCCTGCGTTTTGCGCAGGGCTGCAATCGTTGGTGGTGGAAGGGGGAACAGGGTCGAAGCCTCCCGGATTGCCCGGATGGCAACGCAGAATGCGGCGTGTTGCAAGCCAGAGCCCCCTGGCGGGGCCGTGTATCTGGATGGCTTCTATGGCATAGGCGGAGCAGGAGGGATAGAAGCGGCAGCACGGCATGTGCAGGGGCGAAAGAAAACGCTGATAGAAGCGTATGGGGGCTATGAGCAGCCTTTGGGCAGGCTTCATGCAGTGCCTCCTGTGCTTTCCGAGGCAAGCGCCGTAAACAGAGGAAGCAGGTCTGATTCCGCCAGGGCAAGCGTGACGGCATCGGCCTTGAGGAATTTTTTGGGCGTGACGACAATGTCCATGCAGGGCATCTCCTGCTGGTGCAGGCGGAAAAATGATCGCAGGACTCGCTTTATTCGGTTTCTGGCCACGGCATTGCCACTTTTTTTTGTGACGGCGAGACCAAGCCTGCCTTTTTCGCCCGTTGCAGCGTGGAGGGCGAAGACGACGAAATGTCTGGTCTGGTGCCGTGTCCCCCCGCTATAGCAGGCGGCATATTCCGCCCGGCGCGTGATGCGCCGCTCTTTTGGCCATGTCAGCGGCATGAAAGGTATCTGCGTTCTATGGATTTAAACACAAATGCGGGCGCGGCGAACAACTCCGCGCCCATAATTTGCAAAAAAATATTCAGGGGCCCTGCCGCGGGCACCTGCGGGCCTGATGCGATCAGGCGGAAAGCTGCTTGCGGCCCTTGGCGCGGCGACGGTTGATGACAGCGCGTCCCGAGGGGGTGCTCATGCGGGCGCGGAAGCCGTGCGTGCGCTTTTTGCTGATCTTGTGGGGTTGATATGTTCTTTTCATGAGATTTCTCCTTAGATGAGACGATAGAAGAATGATAATAACCCGATAGTTGCGCGCCGTCAAGGAAAACAAAAGCGTTTTTTCATCTTCCTGTCGGCAACGATGACATCCTGCCCCAAAGAGCGCTCCCGTCGCGCCTTGCCCTGGTCCTGTCTCCGGCTATGAGCAGCGGCCTGCTCATCTGCCCCCTGCCTCCGGCGCGCCGAGGCATCGCCTTTGCCGGAGGCGTTCCCGCTTCCTGTTGCGGCATCTCTGTGCTATGTGACGTGCATGGAAAGCGTGGGGGTGGCATTGTAGGCCGCGGATGCATCTGCTGAGCCGAGGATCTCGGAGCATGGCCGGTAGCATGCAGCATGAGGGATTTTCAGGCCTTGCCCCCGCGCGGCGGCGCCCTTGCTTGGGCATGGAGTGGAAATGCAGGAGCAGATGTCCTTGCACTATGGAACGGCAGATGACGTGGTACCCGGAGCGCAGGAGCCTGTCATCGTTTCAGCCAGCAGGGCCACAGATATACCGGCATTCTATGCCGATTGGTTTTTCAGCCGCCTTGTCGCAGGCTGGTCTTCCTGGAAGAACCCCTTCAGCGGCAAAGACGTTGTCATATCGTATGCGAAGACACGTTTCATCGTATTCTGGTCAAAAAATCCCTTCCCGCTGCTGCGGCATCTGGAAACCCTGCAAGAACTGGGCATCGGCTGCTACCTCCAGTACACCCTCAATGATTACGCGGAAGAAGGCCTGGAGCCGAATGTCCCTCCAGTGGAGCAGCGCATCGAAACGTTCTGCCTGATGGCGGAGAAGCTTGGCCCGGGCGGTGTCGTTTGGCGCAACGATCCACTCATCCTCACCGGCAGGCTGGGGCCGGATGAGCTTCTGCGCAAATGCGAGCGCATAGGCAGCGCGCTCAAAGGCTATACGGAAAAGCTGGTTTTCAGCTTTGCCGATATCACGCCGAGGGTGGCGGCTAACCTCAGGCGCACCGTTGGGACATGGCGGGAATGGACAGAAGAAGGCATGCGCGAATATGCGGGGCTCCTGGCAGACATGAATGCCGCATGGGGATTCCAGCTCGCGACATGCGCTGAGCCGGTCGAACTCGCACAGTTCGGGATACGGCACAATCGATGCGTTGACGGGGAGCTGATCATTCGCCGCGCTTGGCGCGACGCATGGCTCATGGCATATCTTGGTGCGGAGATAAGGGACGACAGCAATCTGCTAGGCCCCTTGCCCCGGCCGTCAGGCTCCATAGACCTGGGGCATGGCAGGTATGCCTTATGCAGGGATATCAAGACCGACAATGGCCAGAGGAAGCACTGCGGATGCATCAGGAGCAAGGATATCGGCGAATACAGCACATGCCGGCATTTTTGCGCATATTGCTACGCCAATAACGGACGTGCTGCTGTGGAGAGGAACTGCGCGCTGCACGGGCAACGACCCTGCGCGCCAAGCATAACCGGGCGCGCAGGCCGTGCGGGATCAGCCGGGGAATCCCCGCTGGAGGACCAGAAGACGGCGCCGCTTCATCCGTAGGCCTTTCCCGGAACGCGCCGCATGCCCGCCCGGCGGGCATGCGGGCATGACGCCGCCGGAAGCTTGGCAGCCGCGGCTTTCCCTGCTGTTCGTGCTTGCGTTGGAGACGGTTTCCCCATAACATTTTGATACCGATGATGCGGCACTGAACCCGCATCGTGTTCGGCGCCCTGCGCCGATAACGTCAACCCCTCGCTGTCGCCATGAAGCTAACGAAGATTTTCCTCTGCGCCCTGTTCCTGCTTTGGTCCTTTTCCTGTGCATCTGCCGATATGGTTTATGAAGCCGCGTACGACGGGACCGCCCTGCGTGCTGCGCCTGGAACGGAGGCAAAAGTTATCGACCGTGCCAGGAAAGGCTGGAAGCTCCACGCAAGCGGAAGCGACTCCTCTTCGGAATGGGTGGAGATATACGAGATCGACAGCGGTGAAGGCCCCTGGTATGTGTACAGGATGTATGGCCTGCCCGGAGAAAATGTTTTTGTGCGCAGAAGTGATCTGAAAACATATCCGGATTCGGCGCCGGTCCCCAAAAAGATCCTGCTGGAGCAGTCCGATTCCCTCCTGGGAGGGCTTGTGCACCTCAAGGTCAAGGGGACGAACGTCCGCCTGCGCAAGGGACCTGGAACGGCGCATCCGATCACTGGCCAGGTCAGCAGCGGCGGCTTAGTCGGAGAGCTGATCGCCTGGAAGGAAACGATCAGGGGGAAGGACGGCAAGTCATGGTACAGGGTGCTGTACCGCCTGGAACGCCAGGAAGAGACCGCCTATGTCGAAGTGGACGAATATGTCTGCGCGGATTTTGCAAAGGCGACTCCCCTGACAGAGGTTGACAGGGAGCGGATAGAAAACGACAAGTTCCGCATGCTCCATATTTCCCCGCAGGGCCTGCCGGCTTTCTCTTTCAGCGAACCGCTGCGCCTCCTTGGAGATCCCTTTGATGACGCCTCCGCCGTCACGGTCGCGCCGGGTACGAGCCTGGTGCTTTTCACCATTCCCTATAACATGACCGGCAGGAAGTCCCGCGTGGAGCTGTGGGAGCCCGTTGACAGCGCCCGCATCCGCAGGCTGGGCTCCATGGAGCTCGGCGATCTGGCATCGCGCAGCGGCTACGCGGGGGAAATGACGGTCAGGGAATGGCTGGAGAAGCAGAAGGGCGGGCACTTCGTGTATTGAGCATCGCAGCGCCAGGACGCAGGAGGGCAGCCATACCGCGCAAATTTCACCCTCCAGGGCGAAGAGTTGTTGATAAGCGGGGTAAAATGGCGCATAATCACGAGCCGAGGCCATGCGTGAACGCGGTGGCCGCATCGCTCGATTTCTTCGGGAGTTCCGTTTATGAACGATTATTTTCATGCTCTTAAGGAAGTGGTCCTTGCCATCAATTCTTCGTTGGACCCCAAGGAAGTGCTCCGGAAGGTAACGGAGAAAACCGCCGCCGCCATGGGATGCAAGGCCTGCACCATACGTCTGCTTGACCCGTCCGGGCATTTTCTGATCCCCAGCGCCGCCTTTGGCCTGTCACCGGAATACATGCGCAAGGGGCCGGTGGAGATACGCCGCAGCGGCATGGACAGCGAAGTGATCGCCGGGCGCTGCATCCATCTTAAGGACGCAACCGCAGACGGGCGCTTCCAGTACCCTGAGGCTGCCAAGGCTGAAGGGCTGGTTTCCGTCCTTTCCGCCCCGCTTATGTCCGCCCAGGGACAGGCCATCGGTCTCATCCGCGTGTATTCCAGCCAAGAACGGGAGTTTACCGCCAAGGAAGTGACGTTCATGGAGGCCGTGGCCGCCGTGGCCGCCATAGCCATCGAGAATTCCCGCCTGCACGAGGCTCTGCGCAGCAACTACGAGCTCATGGCCCAGCACCAGTACTCGCTGTACGACGACTAGCGTCCTGCCAGCCGGAGGCGTCGTTGCCGTCGTCCGGCTTGCCAGAGAAGATCCGCCGTCACACTGCGGATGCCTTGCGCAATGGCTGTGACGGCGTTGACGCATGCCCGGAGCGCCATGGGTGGGCCAACCGGCGCCTTCCCCTGCGCTTTTTTCCTCTGAAAAGATCAGGCTTCTTTAAGCTTGGGATTCGCCGCGGTTGCCCTCTGCGCTGACCGTGCTTCTTTTTTTCTGCGGCGCTCTTCCGCCTCCTTCGCCAGGCGCTCGGCACGTTCCGCCTTTTGCTGGGCCTTGCGCTGTGCCGCTTCGCACTGCTGGCGCAACGCCTCGCCCATGCTCAGCACGCATCCGCACCATTTCTGGCGGTAGATGCCAAGATCCTTGGACATCCGTATGCCGTCATACCACCATGGCCGAAAATCACGATACATGAATGCGGAGCCATGCAGGGAAGCTGCCTGTTCAGCCTCGCTGCGGATGGCATCGTGATGCTGGTAGCGCGAATAGAGCAGGCTCGTGGTGAAAGCGTCAAAACCCATGTCTGCGGCTATATCCGCAGTTCGCCTGAGCCGCGGCCGGTAGCACAGCAGGCAGCGGCTTCCTTCCTGCACAATCCCTCCCAGTGCGGATACCCATGCTGCGGGATCAGGATCTGTCCCTTCTTCCAGCAGTGGGACGCCCAGCTTTTCCGAAACGACGCGCAAGGCATCCAGCCTTTTTTTCCATTCTTCGGCGGGATGGATGTTGGGATTGAAGAAAAACAGGGTCGGATCCCAGCCTTCTTCGCGGAGGAGGGAGATGGGGACAAGCGAGCAAGGGCCGCAGCAGGCATGGATGAGAATGCGCGGCATGGCATCTCCAGTGTGTTTTTTGGGGCGGGCAGAGCCTTTCCTTGTCTATAGCGGAAACTGGCACGAAAAGAAAGCGCCGCCCCAAAAGGAACGGCGCTGCAAGACGTCAGAAGAAGGAAACTACTTTTTCGCGTTGTATTCCCTGGTGATCTTGAACAGCACAGGGCTGAGCAGGAGCAGGCCGATGAGGTTGGGGATGGCCATGAGGGCGTTGAGCACGTCCGCGATGTTCCATGCAAGGTCAAGGGAGATCATGGCGCCCACGGGCACGACGAGCACGAAGATGATGCGGAACGGCCAGAGAGACTTGTCGCCCAGCAGGTAGATCCAGCAGCGTTCGCTGTACACGCACCAGCCGAGGATGGTGGAGAAGGCGAACATGGCAAGGCAGATGGAAACCATGTAGCGTCCCAGTCCAGGCAGGAAAGTGTTGAAGGAAGCTGCCGTGAGGGGTGCGCCGCTGTAGAGCGCGTTGGTGGCGGGGTCAACGACCTGCCACAGATCGGTGCAGAGGATGGCGAGGCCGGTCATGGTGCAGACGATGATGGTATCGATGAAGGGGCCGAGCATGCCGATGTAGCCCATAGCCACGGAATCGGTCGTCGTCGCGGTGGCATGAGCCATGGCTGCGGAGCCAAGGCCGGCTTCGTTGGAGAAGATGCCGCGCGCCACGCCCTTCTGCATGGCGATCATGATGGTGGATCCGGCAAAGCCGCCGGCAGCCGCCGTGCCTGTGAAGGCATCATGGAAGATGAGCGCGAAGATGCCGGGCACCTTTTCGATGTTCATGAAGATGACCACGAGGGCCACGATGATGTAGAGGACTGACATGAAAGGCACCAGTTTGCCGGAGACGGCGCCGATGCGGGACACGCCGCCCAGCACCACGATGCCCAGCAGCACAAACATGATCCCGCCGGAAACGGCGGTGGGAACGCCGAACACGTCGCGCAGCGAGTCAGCGATGGAATGAGCCTGCGTCATGTTGCCGATGCCGAAGCCCGCAAGCCCGCCGAACAGGGCGAAGAGCATGCCGAGCCAATACCAGTTCTTGCCGAGGCCATTTTTAATGTAGTACATGGGGCCGCCCACCACGTTGCCTGCGGGAGTGACCTCACGGTATTGCTGCGCAAGTACGGTTTCCGCGTATTTGGTAGCCATGCCCACCATGGCGGTGCACCACATCCAGAACAGCGCTCCCGGCCCGCCGACGGAGATTGCCGTGGCCACGCCGGCGATGTTACCGGTGCCCACCGTGGCGGCGAGGGCGGTCATCAGCGCCTCGAAGGGGGAAAGCTCACCAGTGACTGACGTGTCTTTCTTGCGGCCATGCCAGGTGAGGCGGAATCCTTCAGGGATCTTGGTCCAAGGGACGAAGCGCAGGCCGATGGTCAGGTAAAAACCTGTGCCAAGAATCAGCGCCATCATGATTGGGCCCCAGACGACGCCGTCCAGCCAATCGATGAATTGGGCAAATGCTTCCATGATGTTTGCTCCTGTCTAATTAAGAATTAGGAGCGCCTTTAACATCATGTGAGAGATTCTGCAAGCAAAAATAAGCTTGTGCAAAAATGGTCAAAATCCGGTCAGGCGGTTTCCCTTCCTTCAGGATGACGGCTGCTCCCGCTTACAACTGACAGAAACACCTGGATACCATGATGTCGCACCATGATTCCTTCCGTACCACGGCAGCCTTCCAGAACCCGGGGATAACGTACCCCCGTACAGCGGACATAAAAAAAGGCGGGAGGTCCCGCCCTGTGAAGAAAGTCCGGTCGTGAACGGCTATGCCTTCATATAGGCGTATCCTTTCATCTGCAGTTCCACGATGGTCTGCGTCGCGGAAGGGATAATTTCCACGAAGGACCAGAGCTGACTTTTTTCGAGGCCGGCAGTTTCCACGGCGTAGCGGCCGGCGAATATTTTCAGCCCGTTGGCGACGGCTTCCTGGGCTCTTTGCAGAAGTTCCGCGTTTTCCTTGACAAGCTGCCTGACGGCCGGGCCGTTGACCACCATGACAATCTTGAAGCGCTCTTCTGTTTCCAGAGCCCCGAGGCCCGCACGCATGGCGAGTTCCTGCGCGCTGATCTTCTCATGCTTGATCAGCGTTTCTTTCCTGTAGTGGGCAGCCTGCCCAAAGGCCATTTCAAACACATTGGCGTCGTTGACGTTCACGTGGATAAGCAGATCGTGTTTCATCGCAGTTTCTCCTTCAGATAGCGCCGTGCGGGAATGCGCCGCGCCTTCATTTCCTATGATAGCTGGTTCTCCGCTCCACGGCAAGCACGAAGCGCGCGTCCTGCTGCGCCGGGCATGCATTTCAGCAAGAGCGGACATTAAGAAAAAAATATCAAGGAGCAAAGAGGTATTGTGAAATAACATTTTTGGGGATATGGTAGAAACAAACTTCAACCATTTATACGCCAGGAGAGTTTTCATGGTCAGCCCAAATTTGGTCAAAGATTTGAGCGCGCTGCTCGGCTCCGAAAATGTGTTCACCAGTGAGGCGGATCGCCAGTGCTATTCGTACGACGGCGCAGTGCTGCCATCCAAAGTCCCGGCTCTTGTGCTCCGCCCCACCCAGACGGAGCAGATAGGCGAAGCCGTGCGCCTGTGTTATGAAGCCGGGCTTGCCATCACGGTGCGCGGCTCCGGCTCCAACCTCTCCGGCGGGACCGTGCCGGACACGCCCGACAGCGTGATCATCCTCACAAATGGTCTGCAGCGCATTCTGGAGATCAACACCGGCGATTTGTACGCCGTGGTCGAACCCGGCGTCGTGACAGCGCAGTTCGCTGCGGCAGTTTCGCAGAAAGGGCTGTTCTATCCTCCCGATCCGGGTTCCATGTCCGTCTCCACCTTGGCGGGCAACATCGCGGAAAACGCCGGCGGCCTGCGGGGGCTGAAGTATGGCGTCACCAAAGACTATGTGATGGGCCTGGAATTTTATGACTACGAGGGCAATATCGTGAAGACCGGGTCGCGCACGGTCAAGTGCGTCACCGGATTCAACCTGGCTGGTCTCATGGTCGGTTCCGAAGGCACGATGGGCATCATCAGCAAGGCCATCCTCAAGCTCGTGCCGCCGCCCCGGGCTTCTCGCGCCATCACCGCTGAATTTGCCGACATCATCGACGCTTCCGAAGCGGTCGCGGCCATGATCGCCGCGCATGTGGTGCCGTGCACGCTTGAGCTGCTGGATCAGGCCACGCTGAAGTATGTGGAGGCCGATCAGCATATAGGTCTGCCGGTGGACGCCGCAGCCATGCTGCTCATCGAAGTGGACGGCCATCCTGCCCAGGTCGCCGATGATGCCGCCATCGTTGAGGAGGTGCTAAAAAAATGCCGCGCCACGGGCATTCATGTCCCCAAGGATGAGAACGAAAAGAACAAGCTCTGGGCAGCCCGCCGCAATGCCCTGCCGGCCCTCGCCCGCGCCCGCCCGACCTGCGTGCTGGAAGACGCCACCGTGCCGCGCTCCAAGATCCCGGCCATGATTAAGAGCCTTAACGAAATCAAGGAGAAGTACAAGCTGGACATGGGCACCTTCGGCCATGCCGGCGACGGCAACCTGCATCCCACCATCCTTTGCGACAAGCGGGATAAAGAGGAGTTCGCCCGTGTGGAGGCAGCCGTCAACGACATCTTTGAAGTCGCCCTGGGCATGGGAGGCACCCTTTCAGGAGAGCATGGCATCGGCACGGCCAAGGCCAGGTGGATGGAGAAGGAGACCAGCAAGGGCACCATCCTCTTCTCCCAGCGCATGCGCCGCGCCATTGATCCCAAGGGATTGTTCAACGCCTGCAAAATCACGGGGATATAACTATGAGCGACATATCCCGCATTGCCCAGGCGCTGATGAAGCTGGACGACCAGCTGGCAGACTGCATGCGCTGCGGCCTCTGCCAGGCTGTGTGTCCGGTCTTTGGCGCCACAGGAAAGGAATCCGATGTCACGCGCGGAAAGCTCGCGCTGCTGGACAACCTGGCCCACAAGATGATTCAGGATGCGGACGCCGTGGAGGAAAAAATAGGACGCTGCCTGCTTTGCGGATCCTGCCAGGCCAACTGCCCGTCCGGCGTTTCGATCATGGAGATTTTCATGGCGGCGCGCCAAGCCCTTGCCGAATACAAGGGACTTCCCGCCACGAAGAAATTCGTCTTCCGGTCCGTCCTTGCGCATCCGCGGCTCTTCAGCACGCTCACCCGCGTCGCTGCGCCCATGCAGGGGCTTATCATGCACAAGACGGGGGCGTTCACCTATGACCTGCCTCTGTTCAAAAAGCTTGTGGGCGAGCGCCACATCAAAAAGCTGCCCGCCATGTCCCTGCGCGCCGCGCACAAGGAACTTCCCACAGAGGGCACCTCTGGCATCAGGGTGCTGTTTTTCCCTGGGTGCATGGCCGACAAATACTATACGAGCGTGGGCGATGCCTGCCTGAAGGCCCTGCGGTACCATGGGATAGGCGTTTCCATGCCGTCCGGGCTCACCTGCTGCGGCATACCTGCCCTTGCCTCCGGTGATCTGAAGGGCTTTCTGCAGGAAACGAAGAAGAACCTGAGCGTCATTGCGACAGAGCTTGTCGGCGGAGGGATCGATTACATCGTGACCCCGTGCGGATCCTGCACGGCGACGCTCAAGGAGTGGTGGCCGCGCTATGCCGGGGAATTCTCCCAGGAAGACAGGAAGACTATCCGTGCGGTCGAGGAAAAGGTCATGGACATCAGCGCATTCCTCGTTGACGTTCTCCACGTTGATGCGCAGAAGCCCGCGGATGCGGATCCTGCCGTGCGTCGCGTGCGCGTCACCTTCCATGATTCCTGCCACCTGAAAAAAGGCCTGGGAATTGCCGCCCAGCCGCGTGCGCTCATACGCATGAACCCGGTGTACGAGCTGGCGGAAATGGCAGAAGCAGACCGTTGCTGCGGCTGCGGGGGCAGTTTCACCTTGTTCCACTACGACCTTTCCAAGCAGATCGGCCAGCGCAAACGCGAAAACATCGTCAAAAGCGGGGCCTCGGTGGTGGCTACGGGCTGCCCGGCCTGCATGATGCAGATTTCTGACATGCTTTCGCAAAACAGGGATAACGTCCGCGTTAAGCACCCGATCGAAATCTACGCGGAAGCCCTGCCAAACTGATGCCGCGGGGCATAGGGCCCTTGTCCACACTAACCGTTTTCCAACCAGGATAGATTATGACCCAGGAGCAACTTGTCGATGTGGTGAGAGCTAAGGCTCCTTCGGTTCCCGCCACGCTTTATGAGGCACAGAGCCTTGATGACGCCATGCGCTACGCCGTGGGCGTGACGCTGAAGAAGCGCCACTGCGAAATGCTCCTCCCCAGGGAGGGGGAGGAATACGGCCCTCCCAGCGAGAACGGCTTCCCGACCATGCTGGAGCGCTTTATCGCGGCCCCCGGGCTCTCTGACGAGGAATTCGCTCTGCTGCAGGCTGCGGCGGAAGGTACGGACATCAATCTTTTGCGTTCTGGCTTGCGTGAGCATCTCGGAGGGTTTGACACTAGCATCACATGGGCGGATGCGCTGATTGCCGACACGGTCACCTGCGTCGTCGATTCGAACCGCGAGGAAGTCCGCCTGGGCACCATGGTGGCCGAGATTTCCATCATGTTCGTCAAGAAATCCACCCTGCTGGCCAGGCTCGAGGATGCCAGCGGATTGATGCTCAAGCTGCTCAACCGCGGCGGGGCGTCGTATACGGCGTTCATCACCGGCCCCAGCCGCACGGCGGACATTGAGCGCGTCGGCGCTCTCGGTGTGCACGGCCCCCTTGAACTTCATATCGTGCTGCTGGAGGGATAAGCCATGGCCGAAGCCAGAAACATGAAGGAATACCACGGCGAGATCCAGGAAGCCCTTGACGACAAGTTCCTGCGCAAGGCGCTGGACAAGTTCGCCGTTGAGTACAAGGCCAACCGCGAGCGCATCTTCACGGGCATCGACGTGAAGGAACTCATCCATGAAGTGGCGGACATCAAGGATAACGCGGCCCAGCACATGATGGAACTGTATGAGCAGTTCAAGGCAGAGGCAGAAAAGCGCGGCGTGCACGTGCACCTGGCGCGCGACGCGGCGGAAGCCAACCGCATCATTGCCAAGATCGCCACGGACAACAAGTGCAAAAACGTGATCAAGTCCAAGTCCATGACCGCCGAGGAGATCCACCTCAACGGCGCACTGGAAAAAGCGGGCTGCCGCGTCACCGAGACCGACCTCGGCGAATGGATCATCCAGCTGCGGCATGAAGGCCCCTCGCACATGGTCATGCCTGCCATCCACCTTTCCCGCCACCAGGTCGCCGACCTGTTCTCTGAGGTGACCAAGAAAGAACAGGACCGCGAGGACATCCAGAAGATGGTCAAGGTGGCGCGCGGCGAGCTGCGCGGCGAATACGTGCAGGCGGACATGGGCATCTCGGGGGCCAACTTCGCCGTGGCTGAAGCCGGCGTGGTGGGCACCGTGACCAACGAGGGCAACCTGCGCCTGGTGACCACCCTGCCGCGCGTGCATGTCATCCTGGCCGGTCTGGAAAAGCTCATCCCCACGGTGGCCGAAGCGCTGCACTGCATCCAGGTGCTCCCCAGGA
>JAEEGL013421591.1_pt1 | contig 36136 bp, 24 predicted proteins | sample 9134231 | NCBI WGS metagenome assembly JAEEGL01 (sample SAMN16246548, study PRJNA631951) | gut metagenome | biome: gut microbiome; feature: rumen; material: fiber-attached | host: Bos | place: Iran: Karaj | collected 2018-10
AAACGATGAATAATGCAGAGATTTTAAACAGTTCTTTAGTGCCGATGGTGGTTGAACAAACCCCTAAGGGCGAGCGGCAATTCGATATTTTTTCGCGTTTATTAAAAGAGCGGATTATCTTTTTGACCGGCGAAGTAAACGACGAAGTGTCATCGCTGGTATGCGCTCAGCTTTTGTTTTTGGAAGCCGAAAACCCGAAAAAAGACATTTCGCTTTATATCAATTCGCCGGGCGGTGTGGTAACTTCCGGGTTGGCAATGTATGACACCATGCGCTATATTTCGTGCGATGTTGCCACCATTTGCGTCGGACAGGCCTGTTCGATGGGTTCATTTTTGCTGGCGGGCGGTACCAAAGGCAAGCGCTATTCGTTGCCGAATTCGCAGATTATGATTCATCAGCCGTCGGGCGGTGCCAAAGGTCAGGCAACCGATATTGAAATTCAGGCTAAATTGATTTTAGACTTGCGCAAGCGTCTGAACAAAATCTATGCCGATAATACCGGCCAAAAGCTCTCGGTTATCGAAAAAGCGATGGACCGCGACAATTTCATGACGCCGGAAGAAGCTCTTGACTTTGGTTTGATTGACCATATTATTACTAACCGTAATGAAATAAAATAGGTAAAAATTATGAGTAAAAAAGACGATAGAGACGAAGATATTTTGCATTGCTCTTTTTGCGGCAAAAGCCAAAAAGAGGTAAAAAAACTGGTGGCCGGACGCGGCGTATATATTTGTAACGAATGTATCGACGTTTGTCATTCGATTATGGAAGAAGAAATTTTTGAAGACGAAAACAACGCCGATAAAAAAGACGTGCAGGCAACCGAAGATTTGCCGACACCGTCCAAAATCAAAAAGTTTTTGGATGAATATGTTATCGGCCAGGATTATGCCAAAAAAGTGTTGGCGGTTGCGGTTTATAACCACTATAAGCGCTTAAACAACCCCAACAAAGACGAAGTGGACATCAACAAGTCCAACGTTATTTTAATCGGCTCCACCGGTTGCGGCAAAACCTTGCTGGCGCAAACGCTGGCCAAGATTTTGAATGTGCCGTTTGCCATTGCCGATGCCACTACCCTGACCGAAGCCGGCTACGTCGGTGAAGACGTGGAAAACATTGTTTTGAAACTGGTGCAAAATGCCAATTACGACATCGAGAAGGCTCAGCGCGGTATTATTTATATTGATGAAATCGATAAAATTTCGCGCAAAGGCGACGGTCCGTCGATTACGCGCGATGTTTCCGGCGAAGGCGTGCAACAGGCACTTTTGAAAATTATTGAAGGCACGGTAGCCAATGTGCCGCCGCAGGGCGGACGTAAACATCCGCAGCAGGAATTTTTGCACGTTGATACCACCAATATTCTGTTTATTTGCGGCGGGGCGTTTGCCGGTCTGGAAAAAATCATCGAGAAACACGGCACGGAAAACAATAATTCCATCGGTTTCGGCGCCAAAGTGGAAAAAGACGAAAAATCGGTTGGCCAGATATTAAAAGAAGTGCGGCCGGAAGATTTGGTAAAATACGGACTTATTCCGGAATTTACCGGTCGTGTTCCGGTTATTGCCACCCTCGATGATTTGGATGAAAAGGCGCTGATTTCGGTTTTGACCGAGCCGAAAAACGCTCTGGTCAGCCAATATCGCTCGCTGTTCAACATGGATAACGTCAAACTGACGATTACCGACAAGGCATTGTTGGCGATTGCCAAACTGGCGATTGAGCGCAAAACGGGCGCCCGCGGTCTGCGTGCCATTATGGAGGAAATTCTGATGGAGTGGATGTACGAGCTGCCGGATAAAAAGGATATTGCGGAAATCGTGTTTGATGAAAAAGTTGTTGAAGGCAAAGCCAAGCCGAAGCTGATAAAGGCCAAAGCACAGCTGAAAAAATCAGCCTAAAACAACAACGAATACAAAAACAAACAGCGTGTGTTTTCCGGTTAGGGAATACACACGCTGCATTTTTTTACTCTCGGACTATAATCCCGTGGTCCAGTCTTCGCTGTCGATTGAGCGGCTGATAGTATCAATGCTTACTTCACCTGTGGAATACTTTGTTTCCACAATGTAATAAACTCTACTATCTTTTTCGCCGTGCTCGATAACTCGGCTGGAGAACGATACGGACTCGACCTCTTGTCTTGTCGTATCCTTCAAGGCACGGGTATCATAAGTAACCTTTTCTCTGATGAACGGGCTGTGCTCAACAGAGCCCAAAGTCGTAATGACCGCATGGTCATTCAAGTCTTCCGTTAAGTTCTCAAAAAACAGGTATCCTATGCCACCGACAATGAGCGACATAATCAGCAGAGGAAGCAGACAACCGCCGCAACCGGTAGTTTTGGCGGGCTCGGCACTTCTGCTGTTATTCTTCTCTTTGTCATCGTCCTTGTCGTTCTCATTCTCATCCTCGTCGTCTTCGTCCTCCTCATCTTCATCGTCGGCCTCAACTTCGTCCGTATCTTCCTCATCTTCATCCTCCTCAGCGGCTGCCGAAAGGCGGTCGTTCAAGAGGTTGAGTTCGGAATTACGGCGCTTCTGCTGAATAGCGGAAACAATGTAAGTAACAATGAAAAGAACTGCTACAACTGCTAAGATAATCAAAATTGCGTTCATAACTGTATTGTTTTTTTGTTTGTATTTCTTTGAACTAACTCTCGCAAATAAATAAGCAAATTTTCAACCGAAAACCCGCTCTGCCGACATATCAAATGATTTATCGACAACAAAAAAAATACGAATTATGAATACAACACCCGAGAGTGTGAAATTTAGTAATGTATAAATTTCAAACATAATTCGTATTTTTTTAAGCAATTTAAGTGTAGCACAAACTCTTTTCCGAATCAAGTTTTTTCTGAAATTTTGGCAATTTTTGTTGCCTTTGCGCCGTTTTTGTGTTATAAGTTGCCTCAAGGAGTCGCCAATGAAGAGCTTTGAAACGGATAAAATTACGGATATGGCCGATGTTTTCTATGCCGTTATCGGCGGCAAGCCGGAAAACATTAAAGAAATAGAAGAATTTATGCAAAGAAGTCCGTTGAAAAAATTGTTGTTTGCGTCCGATATGGTGCGCATATTGGAATATGACGGTTTTTTTGCCGATGAAACCGTTTTGGCCGTGTATTCGTTATTGCCGGAGAAAATTCGGCTTAATCAAAAACAAAGCGTAATTATGTCACCGACAGCTTTTATGAAACTGAATCGGGAGAGAATTACTCGCCCGCACAGCCGCCTTATAAATATTTCGTTTCCGGCGGCGCAAGAAGTTATGCAAAACGAATATGATTTGAAAATTCAAAGAGTTATCGAAACGCTTACCGACGTCAAAAAGAAAAAACACGAAAGACAGCGGCCGGTGCTGACCAAAAAAGATATCGAGCGCGAGAAAAATAAGTTGCGGATGCGCAAATATCGGGCCGAGCATCCGGAAAAGCGCAAGTCGTATTATAAAAAATTTGATGACATGACTCCGGAAGAGCAGGAAAAAAAGCGGACGGAAAACAATCGGCGCAACGCCATATATCGCGCCAAAAATCGTGAACGCTTGCGGCAAAAAGCGGTTGACCGCCGCGCCAATCTGAAGGAGGAAAATCCGGAGCTTTTGAAAGAGCTCGATAAGAAAAACAACGCTAAGGCCAATCGCGGCGAAATCGGGCGTCGCTATTATCAAAAACATAAGGAAGAAATCAATCAAAAGGCCGCCAAAAATCCGATGGTTAAGGTCTATAAACAGCGTTATCAGACCAAAAAACGGCTGGAAAAAACCGGTCCGATGCTGGCTTCGCTGCTGGCCGGAATTGCCGCCGCCAAAATCGAAAACGGCTGATTTATGCATAAAATCTGCCTTGCCCGCTCATAACTCACAATTATACCCCTTATCATAAAATTTTGCTTGAATTTTTTATCTTTAATGTTAAATTAGCCGCAGTTTTTACAATTTTATATGCCCGTGCGGGGCTGTCCGCACATCTATTTTTTTAGGAGAATAAATATGGTTGTTCGCGTAGGTATTAACGGCTTCGGTCGTATCGGACGTTTGGTTTTCCGCGCTGCTCAAACAAGAAATGATATTGAAATTGTCGGCATCAACGATTTGATTGATGTTGATTATATGGCTTATATGCTCAAATATGACACCATGCACGGTCGTTTCAACGGCACTGTTGAAGTAAAAGACGGCAAGCTGGTGGTTAACGGCAAAGCCATTCGCGTTACGGCAGAAAAGAATCCGGCCGATTTGAAGTGGAATGAAGTCGGTGCCGATTATGTGGTTGAATCGACCGGTTTGTTCCTCACCAAAGAAAAGGCTCAGGGCCATATCGACGCCGGTGCCAAATATGTGGTTATGTCGGCTCCGTCCAAAGACGATACGCCGATGTTTGTTTGCGGTGTTAACACCGATACTTACGTAAAAGGTACGCAGTTCGTTTCAAACGCTTCCTGCACCACCAACTGCCTGGCTCCGATTGCCAAGGTTTTGAACGATGTGTTCGGTATTAAAGAAGGCTTGATGACCACCGTTCACTCCACCACAGCCACTCAAAAAACGGTTGACGGTCCGTCGGCTAAAGATTGGCGCGGCGGTCGTGCCGCTTCCGGCAACATCATTCCGTCTTCTACCGGTGCGGCCAAGGCTGTGGGCAAAGTTATTCCGTCTTTGAACGGCAAACTGACCGGTATGTCGATGCGTGTTCCGACTTTGGACGTTTCGGTGGTTGATTTGACCGCCAACCTGATTAAGCCGGCCACTTACGAAGAAATCTGCGCCGCCATGAAGAAGGCTTCCGAAGGCGAACTGAAGGGAATTTTGGGTTATACCGAAGATGCGGTTGTTTCTTCCGACTTCTTGGGCGATGCTCACACTTCTATTTTTGATGCCAAAGCCGGCATTCAGCTGACCGATACGTTTGTAAAAGTTATCAGCTGGTACGACAACGAATGGGGTTATTCCAACAAAGTATTGGATTTGATTGCCCACATGGCTAAAGTAAACGGCTAATTTTATACTCGTCATTCCGAGCAACAGCGAAGAATCCTTTTTTAGGAATTTTTCCGGTTCGGAATGACGTTTTTTTATATAAAGATGATGAGGAAAAGATAAATGCAAGAATATAAGACTATTGAAGATTTAGGTGATTTGAACGGTAAAGTCGTGATGCTGCGCGCCGATTTGAACGTACCGATGGATGAGAATTTTCATATTACCAACACCGCGCGTATCGACCGCACGGTACCGACCATCAAAACCCTGTTGGAAAAAGGCGCTAAGGTAGTGGTAATTTCGCACTTCGGACGTCCGGAAGGCAAAGGCGATATTAAAAATTCGCTGCGTTATGTGGCTCCGGGATTGGAAAAGGCTCTCGGCCACAAAGTTACATTTGTTGAAGATTGCATCGGCGATGCGGTTGCCGCCGCGGTTAAAAATATGCAGGCCGACGAAGTACTGCTTTTGGAAAATCTGCGTTATTATAACGAAGAAAAGAAAGGCGACGAAGCCTGGGCCAAAGAACTGGTTAAACCGGCACAAGCTTACGTTTCCGACGCATTTTCAACCGCTCACCGTGCTCACGCTTCAATGGTTGCCGCGCCGAAATTGTTGCCGTCGTCGATGGGTTTGTTGATGGCGGAAGAAGTTGCCGCTCTGACTTCGGGTTTGAATAACCCGAAGCGTCCGCTGATGGCGATTGTCGGCGGTTCCAAAGTTTCGACCAAGCTCGATTTGTTGAATAATCTGGTTAAAAAGGTTGATAAACTGGTGATTTCCGGCGGTATGGCGCATACTTTCCTTAAAGTTACGGGTGCTGACGGCATTAATGAAAACAATTCTTTAGTACAAACGGATATGCTTGACACCGCCAAAGAAATATTGGCAACCGCGAAGGCTCATAACTGCGAAGTTATTTTGCCGCTGGATTTGGTGTGGGCCAAAGAATTTGCCGCTAATGCACCGCATAAAACCGTTGATATCGACAACATTCCGCAAGACGGAACTTTGCTTGATGTCGGCTCCAAAACGGTTCAAAACATCAAAGACAAGCTGGACGAATGCAAAACTTTGGTATGGAACGGCCCGCTCGGTGCTTTTGAACTTAAGCCGTTTGACGAGGCCACCAATGCTGTAGCGCAATATGCGGCGGAATTGACACAGGCCGGAAAACTGACTTCGGTTGCCGGCGGCGGCGATACGGTATCGGCTTTGGCTAATGCCGGAGTTGCCGATAAATTCAGCTATATTTCCACGGCCGGCGGTGCTTTCTTGGAATGGATGGAAGGCAAAGAACTGCCGGGTGTGGTTATTTTCAAAAAATAATCGGCACGGCTGACGGGAGAAAACGATGATTCTGCAAGCGATTGATAAAAACGGCAAACCGACGGAGTTTGATGAACAAAAGCTCCGCGGCAAAACCACGGTTTTGTATTTTTATCCGAAAGACAACACTTCCGGATGCACCAAAGAAGCCTGTGATTTCCGCGATAATATGAGCCGTCTGACGGCCGCCGCCGAAGTTATCGGGGTCAGCCCGGACAGCGCGACCAGCCATCAAAAATTTCAGCAAAAACAAAATTTGAATTTTATGTTGGTGGCCGATGTCAATCACGAGCTGGCGGAAAAATACGGTGTTTGGAAAGAAAAATCGATGTACGGGCGCAAATATATGGGTATTGAGCGCTCCACCTTCATTATCGATGCCGCGGGAAAAATCGTCAAAGAATGGCGCAAAGTTAAAGTTGCCGGCCATGTTGACGAGGTTTTGGCCGCCTTACAAAACGCTTAAACGAACATCTGTCTAAATTAAACGACAAAGTCATTGACTTTGTCGTTTTTTTGTATATAATTGACACTATATTGATTATCATTATAGCATTTTCTATCATTACAAATATTATTGCCTATGAAGTTATTACTTGAAAACCCCGCGATTATTGTTGTGGCGTGGTTGTGTGTGGCTGTCATTTTGTTCCTTATTTATCACAAGTACATGAACAAAAAAGTACAGATGTGCTCGAATGCCGCCGAAAGGTCAAGGCTCAAGAACAACTATCTTGTTCTCTTGTTTACGGGGGCAACGCTCTGGCTCATCGTCCTCGTTCTCATCACTCAGATTTTTGCACCGATGAAACCGTGGTGGCTGATGCCGTTAGGTGCCATGATGCTGTTGCCTTTGTACCTGAAAGATTACAAACGCAAACCCAAAAGAGTATGAGTACATCAATACTGAACTATTTCCTCTATCAACTCAAGAGGTTCCGGAGGATTTTCTGTTGGACCAACGTTGTGGTTGCTCTGCTGTGGGGCGCGCTGTACTACCTTACCGATTGGGAAACGGTTGCCGATTATTTCGGGATTGGAGTGGCAGTATGTGCGTTTAACACACTGGTTTACAACCTCAGCAAACGCCGGATAGCTAATTTGCTCTGGATGCAATATCAGTGGCTGATTATGGCCGGAGTAGTGTTGGTGCTGTATCATGCGGGCTTTGCCGCCGCGGCTGTATTTGTGGCTGCCGCAATTCTGGTATCGCCGTTCTTTTGGGCGTCGATTTACGAAGGAATTGTCGGGCTGACGCTGTTGCTTACTTTAGCGTACAACATGGCGTAATCAGGTATGTTTCATTCAAAAATCTCGTGTTGTCAAACACGGTAATTTTCACAACATGGATCAAGACGAAAAGTATGCGTATGCTCTTTTCCGTAACAAAAGTTATTGGAGAGGTATCATCGTTTGTGCGGTTATCGGCTCATTTGCCGCCTATTTCGGTCTGCTCTTTTTCGGGACCAAGATAGGCAATGCCTGCTGGCTGATATTCGCATTGGAGGCGCTGTGCACTGTGGTGTACTTCGTGATATTGTCGATCCGCTTCTGTCGTTTGTTCAAGAGCGGTGACACTCCCGATTTCAGGAAGTTCCAACAGGAAATGCGCTGCGGACTGCACAAAACCAATCGTTGGACCGGGATCTGATTTGTGTCCCGACAAACAAAAAAATCCCCCGCTGCTTAACCGCCGCGAGGGATTTTTTTATTATTGTCATCCTTCGCACGGCACGGTGTGTCCGTGCGTCCAAGGATCTTGTCTTTCAATGCCGCAGGCATTGCTTCCGCTTTATATAAAATATTGCGCTTCGCAAAGGTCGGATCCCTTGGCTCGCAGACGCACCGCGCCGCGAGAGGGATGACTTTATTTCTTTGCTCGGCACGCCGCGAGGGATTTTTTTTATTATCGCATTTTTTGCTTGATTCTTTGGAAAATTTTGTCTATTATAGATTACAGAAAAAGAGTTATTGTATCATTCAGAACCTCACGAAAAGGCGTGAGTTGTCGGTATTTATGAGAAATTATGTCATCTTATTTTCGCTTGGCCTTGCCGCCTGCGGTTACGCGCTGTTTGCTTTAGAAGGCAAGGATTGTCCTGATGCTGTTTCGGTGATGGCAAAAATCGGCATTGCAGTCTCTCTCACGGGATTGTTTTACTCCGGTTTCTACCTGAATAACGGCAGCAGAATGAGTACGGAAAAGTGATGTAAAATCCCCCGCCGCTTAACCGCCGCGAGGGATTTTTTGTTGTTTAATCGCGAAAGTCGTTGCAACATCGGGCGTTTGATGTTATGGATGAGGTATGATAAATTGATGAGGCAATAGTCATGAAAAAAGTTTTCTACATATTTCGACACGGCGAAACCGAACTGAACGCAAAAAAAGTGTGGCAAGGAACTTCCGCTAATCCGAACTTAAACAGTCGCGGACGGGAACAAGCGGCCGAACTCGGGCAAAAGATAAAAAATTACGGTATCAAAACCATTTATTCTTCGCCTTTTTTGCGGGCAAAATGTACCGCAGAAATTGTCAATGAGTGCTTGCAGGTGCCGCTTGAAATAGAGGATAATCTGCACGAATGCTGTTTTGGCGATGCCGAGGGATACACCATGGATGAAATCGGCGCAAAGTGGCCGCAGTTAATGCATGATGTTCTCTATCCGACACCGACGACATGGGATAGTAAATATCCGGGAACCGATGCTGAGAGTAAACATCAGGTGTTTGACCGCGTTAATGCGGCTTTGCTTAAAATTGCCCGTCAATCACCGCATAACGTCATTGGCATTTCAACTCACGGCGGCGTGATGTCATCATTGTTGGCCGGTCTTAAATCGTATGGTTTGGGCTTGCCGAACTGTTGCGTGGTGCAAGTGGATTATGATTCCGACACCGACGAGTTGTCTTTTGTAAAAATGCTGTAAAATTATTCAAATTTTACCGACACGATTTCCGGGCGATTATTGAAGCGTACCGGCAATATGCTGGTTCCCAAGCCAGATGAAACTATCCGCGGTTTGCCGTATTCCTCAAACATACCGTATGTATATTTTCTGCCGCTGTCGGTATTGACTACCAACGCACCCCAAAGCGGCAAAACAATCTGTCCGCCGTGGGTATGACCGGCAAAGGAAATATCCGCCTTGCCTTTGAGATTAACGAAAACATCGGGCGAATGGGTAACAAAAATCAGCGGTGTTTGAGTATTCTGCACAGCCTTTTCAATATCCGGCTTATCCGTATCATAATCTCCCACGCCGGCAACATATACTTCCCTGCCCTGCAGATTGATTGAGAGGTTGCTGTTATCCAATACGGGAATTGCGGCATTTTCCAAAGCCTCCCTGACCTCTTTTTTGCCGTAATAAGAATCATGATTACCGAGCACCGCCACCTTCGGAGCGGTAATCCGTTGCAAGGCGGCGGCAATATCCTCCGGCGACATGGTTCCCGTTTTATTATGCCGGTTCACATAATCTCCGCCCAAAATAACCAAATCCGCTTTTTGTTTGTTTATGGTGTCGATAATCTTGTTTAATCGCCACTTTTCTCAACCGTACGGCGCAATATGAAAATCCGCCGCAAACACGATTTTTAGGCCGGAAAGCTGTGGATTTTGTATGTTATAAGAAGTAATTTTTAAGCTGTAAGGTTCGTAAATAATCGCCTCAAAAAGCAGAATAAAACCCAATAAAACTCCCCATTTCAGCAATTTTGTAATCTTATTCATTTTATAAAAACACCTCGTGGTCATAGTGATTTACGGCGTCTTTGAAAAACAGCACATCATCTTCGCAGATAGGGCGAAAATAGTTGCAATCAACGCCGACATTTAAGCCGTTGGTACTTACCTTTCTTAAACCGTGGATATGCCCGAACAGATTGAACATATCCTTTTTGCACTCGCTCGGTTTATGGGTTAAATACACCGGTTCGCCGTTTTTCAAAGTCAGCGTATCGTGCGGCAAAACGCTCATAAAACAATTCTTCAGTTGTTGCTCTAAATCGGCATTATCTTTCAAGGCATCGGTTTCATAATTACCCAAAATCAAGTGAATTTTGCCGTGCAAATACGGACGGATATTCAAGTCGCCGAAGTCGCCCAAATGATATACCACATCGTCGGCGGCAACCGTGTTGTTCCAATTTAAGATAAGCGCGGAATCCATCTGTTTGACCGAAGTAAACGGCCGGCGCGAAAAAGTCATGACCCGCTCACTGCCGAAATGCGTATCGGAAGTAAAGAAAACCCGCCCGCCGCTTTTTAACAACGAGCGAACTTTATTGAGAGTTTCGGCATAAGTGGCATAAACCGGCACACCCTCCGCCGCCAAACGCTTGACGATATAACTTTTGCCGAAAAAGGCATCATCAATGCCGACCACTACCTGCTTGTGCGTTTGATTATAATTAGTTTTGGCCATCCACTCAGCCAATTCAAAGCGCGAAGTTTGCGCATAATCGCGACCGGCAATATCGGCAACTTTCGGCAGAATCCAAAACATAATCACATCGGCAAGCGCCAAAAATTTGCTCTCCCAATTAACTTGCAAATCAAGGTTAAAATTGACGACGTTTTCGCGGCGCGGATTAGCCACATAAATATCCAAATCCGCCAAGTCTTTAATGGCTTGAGCCTGCCAATCGGGCGCACCTTTAATCGGCCCCGCCAAAAACACGATTTTCTTGTCGGTATAATCCTTTTGCGGCGATATCGGAGTTATTACTTCCATTTTATTATTCCTTTCCTGCTTCGGCATTCATCTGAATCTGCCACAGTTCGGCAAATTTACCGGCTGATTTAAGCAAATTCTCCGGCGTATCGTCCTCAATAATACGCCCTTTTTCCAGCACCACGATTCTATCCATATTTTTGAGGGTCGATAAGCGGTGCGCCACGGCAATAACCGTTTTATTTTTTATCAAACCGTCCAACGCTTTTTGAATATAAAATTCCGCCTCGCTGTCGAGTGCCGAAGTAGCCTCGTCCAACAACAATATCGGCGAATTTTTCAAAATCGCGCGGGCGATGGCCACGCGTTGTCTTTGTCCGCCGGAAAGTTTAACCCCCTTTTCCCCTACTTTGGTTTGATAGCCTTTCGGCAGTTCTTTGATAAACTCGTCGGCATAGGCCTTTTGCGCCGCCTTTTCGATCTCGCTTTGTTTGGCATTAAGCTTGCCGTAAGCTATATTTTGACTGACGGTGCGATGAAACAGCGACGTGTCTTGCGGAATAAGCGCAATCGCATCGTGCAAGCTGTTTTGCTTAACCTTCGCCACATTCTGTCCGTCTATCAAAATTTCGCCGGCCTCAATATCATAAGCGCGTTGCAACAGGTTTATCAAGGTACTCTTGCCGCTGCCCGAAGCGCCGACAATACCGACCTTTTCTCCGTCCTTGATTTTGAGCGAAAAGTTATTGAACACTTTTTTGTTATCGTAGCCGAATTTGACTTTTTTAAGCTCAATCGCGCCGCCGTCGATTTTAAGCGCTTTGGCGTGCGGCGCATCGACAATCTCGTGTTTGACCACAAACGGCATCATTGCCGCCTGCAACGCCCCCAAAAGCGTATTAAGCGTGCTGATATTGCCCAATATGGCAGTGAAGCAATCCATAATCATTCCCATCAGCATCAACACCAAAGTCACATCGCCGATGCCGATTTTTTCGTGATACCACAGATAAATCAACAGCAACAAGGCGCAGATTTCAAACAGGCACACCATTGCCCGCTGAATACAAATACTGTTTTGGAACTGATATATGGCGTCAAAACGGGCAAGCTTGCACTTATTGAAGATTTTTTTCACAAACGAAATCTCGTATTCTTCGCTACCGCTTGCCTTCACATTAAGGGCATTACCGATACTGTCGGCCACCACCCCGTGAAAGTCGTCAAACATATCGTCGGTCTTTTTATTCAACTCGCGTAATTTGAAGCTCGATTTATACGAAGCATACGCCGAGATTGAGCCGAAAATCACCACCAGCACCAAAAACCATAAACTGACACAACCGATATAGAAAAAGTTGATTAAAACATTGAAAATATTGCTGTAAAGGCGCGAAATGTAACCGCGGGCCGCGGCGGCTTTTTCGGCGCAGTTTGTTGCTTTTTGCGAGAGCTGACCGGTTTTTTGCGAAGAAAAATAATTTTCCGAATGCTTGGAAAGGTAATCCACCGTAAACAGCATGATTTTGGCATTCATAAAATTCTCGACATTATTCGCTTCTATCAACTCCCGCACCATTCTGAACAGCGATTGCCCGATATACGCGGCAAAAATGGCCGCCAAAAACCACCACATTTTTTCCCATGAGAATTCTTCCGGCGTTATTTTGGTAAAATAATCAATCATCCGCGAAAAATATACCGGCACATAAATTTTCATCAACTGCAAACCGAAAGCCAAAGCCATGCCGATAAACGCCCATTTGCGCGCGCCGTATATTGCTTCCCACATAAACAACAGCGGATTTGACGGCACTTTACGCATATTCGGTATATTGTCAAATAGCTTCATTGCCCGCCTCCTTTTGCTCCAGCTGTTGCATTTTCCACAGTTTGGCGAATTTGCCGTTTTTCTTTTTTGCCAACTCCGCAAAGGTGCCGATTTCAGCCACTTTGCCCTGCTCCAAATAAATGATTCTATCCATTTTGCGCAAGGTAGAAAGCCGGTGCGCAATCGCAATAACCGTTTGCTTGCCGAGCAGGTTATTGATAGCTTCGGCAACAATACTTTCCGACTCGCTGTCGAGCGATGAAGTGGCCTCATCCAAAATCAATATCGGGCTGTTCCTCAAAACCGCACGGGCGATGGCAATACGTTGCCGCTCGCCGCCGGAAAGTTTACATCCCCTGTCGCCGACCATTGAATCATAGCCCTCGGGCAAGGCCTTGATAAACTCGTCGGCACAGGCTATTTTCGCGGCCTGCCGAATTTTTTTATCCGTAGTCTTAACCCCGTAGCCGATATTATCTTTGAGGCTGCGATGAAACAGCACGGTTTCTTGCGGAATGATCGCCAGATTTTGGTGCAGACTTGATTGAGTAACGGTTTTAATATCCTGGCCGTCGATTAAAATCTGCCCCTCCTCTATATCATAAGCACGTTGCAACAGATTAATCAGCGTGGTTTTACCGTTGCCTGAAAGGCCGACGATGCCGACTTTTTCGCCGCTTTTAATCTCCAAATCAAAGCCGTCGAAAATTCTTTTTTGTTCCGGATAGGCAAAGCCGACATTCTTGAATTCGATTTTGCCTTTTTTAACTTTCAGCACTTTGGCATTCGGCGCGTCTTCAATTTCGTGTGTGTCGTTAAAAGGCGCCAAACCGGCTTGAATATGCGCCAGATTATTCATAAAACGGCGATAATAGATACACAATTCCATCAGCCACATAAAGCCGTTGTTCAAGGTCAGCAACACAAACACGATATCGCCGACGTTGATGAGCGATTTGCTCCACAAATATACGGCAAAGGTCAGCATTGTGAGCGAGCATAAATGCACAAAACAGCCGGATCCGGTGTATGAGCTGAACCACACCAGCATAGTTTTGGCCTTGAGCCCTATATATTGCCGCAACAGCGTCGACAAGCGTTTTTTCTCGTATTCTGCCCGATTAAACTGCTTAACCAGGCGGATATTGGAGATGGCATCAACCAGCCAACCGGAATACAATGATTCCGCCTTGCCCTGCATTTCGTGCAGACGGTCGCTGGTTTTATTGGCATAGTAGTTGACTATTGCCACCGCCGCGGAACACAGCACAAACAAAACACCGAGCCAGATATTGACCAGCGACAATAACACGATTTTCAGGACTATATCGCAAATCTGCCACCAAAAGCCCGTGATAATCATCGAAAATGTCGGTTGCAAGGAGTTAATCTGATTGGTTTTGGCAAGCAAAGTGCCGGTCTGTTTGTTGACGATATAATTCACGGAATGTCCGAAAATATAGGCCAAAGCGCGGCCGTAAATGCTCTCCTGCAGCGGGAAATAAAGATGTTTCTGCCGATACACCAAGACATATTTAGGTAAAAAGATATTGATGATATCGCCTACCACCAGCGCCCCGATTATCCATAACGCGCGGTGCAAATTCTCCGGCAATACCCCAGATTTAATGCTATCCACCAAGCGAGAGACCAGCCAAATCACCAAATTGTGAACACCGGTTTCGGCAAACACCAGCAACAAACACGCCAAAAACGCCCACTTGAACGGGAGTATGCACTCGCGCAGCAAATATTTAAATGCGGTTTCGGGAAACGGTTTAACAGTCACAATTCTTAGTCCTTTCGGTCAGGTTCGGGGCCGAAGTTTATTTGGCAATAAACTCCTTTATTTGCGGCAACAACCGTAACGCATCAGCGCGTCCGAGATTATATACCGCTTGCAAAACAGCCGTGTTGCGCTCGGTATGGCTGATTTTGATTTCTTTGCTCGGGCGAATAACCAATACTTCGCCGTTTTTTTGCATTTGCTCAATATCCGCCAACTCGTTGTTATACATGATATGACGATTTTTAACGGCGTCAACAAATTTCGGATATTTGCGATATAATATTTGCGCGAGCCATGCCAATTTGTTGGGCTTTTTGCGATATCCGGCGGCTCTGGTCTGTACCACTACGCAACGATCGTAGCCCATTTGTTGAAAGGCACGTACCGGAATGCTGTCGGCAATACCGCCGTCGAGATACTTTTTTCCGTTGATTGTGCTGACGGTCGAAACCAGCGGCATTGAGGCGGAAGCTCTGATATATTCCAATTTGGTGCGCAACTCGTCGCAATAGAGATATTCGGCCTTCCCGCTCTCCAGATTGGTGCACACGGCATAAAATTTGGTCGGCGATGCCTCGAATGTCTGATGATTAAACGGGAAAAGTTTTTCCGGCAAATCGTGATAGCAAAACTGCTCGCCCACCAGATTACCGGTAAGCAGCCACGAATAAAAGCTCATGTAGCGCCAGTTGTTGGCATATTTTAAGGTATAGCCGATACTGCGGCCTTTTTGTTTGGAAACAAAAGCACAGCCGTGAATGGCGCCGGCGGAAACCCCCACGACACCGTCAAACATAATCTCGTTTTCGTTTAAAACATCAAGCACACCGGCGGTATAAATCGCCCGATGTGCTCCACCTTCCAATACCAACCCCGTCGTCATTTTGAACCGCAGGTAACAAGTTGGTTAAATTCGACACGCGATTTGCCGTTAGGGTATTTGATTTTAGGCTCGCCTTTGCGTTTGCAATATCCCCACTTTAAGTTGCCGCGCTCATATTTGAATCTGCCGCGAATTTTGCCGCTTGCGTCATAAATATCGACCGAACCGTGCAATATGCCTTTGGTATACGGGGCGGATATCCAAACCTTACCGTTGCGGTGATAATACAGGATTACGCCCTCCAGCATGCCGTCGCGGAAGGTAATTCTCTCGGTCATATAGCCTTCGTCATCATAAAACAGGCTCTCGCCGTTGCGATATCCTTTTTTGAAATCGCTGATGCTGGCTAAATTGCCGTTTGGACCCTGAACCGCCACTTTGCCGTTCAACGGCTTATTGTTCAGCGACGTGCAAAAATCTCTCGAATCGCGCGTAACGCAGTTAATCTGCTGCATTTTCATGGTGCGAGCCTGCGCCGAAACCAATCCGGTGCACACAATCAGAAAACTTATTATCCAAAAGCGACGATACATAGTCTTTCTCCTATCTGCCTTTATCGGAACCGAAAAAATCGTGTCCGCTGGTTGATGCTCGTACAAATAGCATTTCCGGCTCTTTTTTATCCGCAGTGCCGTATTTTTTCTTCAACTCATCCAATTTGGCAATAACTTTCGCATCACCGCCGTTGGCCTCAATGGTTTTGCGGAACTTGCCATCCAAATCGTCATACAACTGGCGATCTTCATCATCAATGCCGCCGAGTTCGTAAAACTCATTAATTCCGGACATAAACAAAAACGACTTCAATTTGAAATCATCGGCCTCATCAACCAGCCGGCTGTATTCTCTGATTCTGGCGCGATAATGCAGGAGTGAGGCCATTTCCATCCGCGTACGGATATAAGCCGGCTTATCGGAATTTTTCTGCTGCGCGGAAATCATATCGAGTATATCGATTTTTTCTTCTTTATTTTCGGTATAATTCACCGCCTTGCGATAGTGTTTGATAATCGAAGCCATGCGTTTTTCGCGCTGATTGCCGAAGCCGTCGGTGCCTCTGAAATCTTGCAAAGTTTCGGCATAAAGCATGTGGGCCTGATACAAACTGCGACTGTTGTCGGAGTTATCGATTACACGATGGCAGGCATCCAATATTTTTTGCGGTTTATAATCGTAGTTGGTGCACCAATCACGATGGACGTTCAAAATCAATTCCATATTTTTTCTGGTTTTATCCAGAGCTTTACGCTTATAACTCAGCGCCAACAGATGTTCTTCTTTAACCATCTTTTCGGTATTCTTCTGCAACGAATGAACATCATAAATGCAACCGATGTTATAATAAAACTGCGCCAGCTGCTCGCGTGTTATGTCTTTTTGCGAATAGTATTTTTCCATTTGCAGAATAATGCCGTTCAGCGCCAAAGTACCGCTTTTGTTGGCATAAATATTGTATAAATTGCGGTTAAGCTTCAGAATTTCATATTCATCCAGCAACTCAGGTATCTGCTCGCACCGCGTTTCAAACAGCTGGTCATAAAAACTTTCTTTCAAATTCTCGGGAAAGAGGGTTGCTCCGACCAAATTAAATATTTCTTTAAATGCCTTATTTATGCTGTCCGGGTTAAGGCTCACCACGTCGGATTTGATAAGTTCGAGCTTATTATCCAAAAATTCGCAAACCAAAGTCCGCTGCCGTTCATCATCAATCGGCGCGTTCATCGCTTCTTCTTCCGGCACATCCGGACCGAAATATTCTTCACGCAGACTCTGATAATATTCCGCAACAATCGGATTTTTCTCGGACGACGTTTGCAACATCATCAAGCCGTGCTCAAATAAGTCGTTACGGCTGATAGGCTCAATCGATTCTGCCAACATTTGCAACTTCAAATCGGGCGGAAGCGCAGCTTCCCCCTCTTGTGCGGCTTCCTGCTCGATATCTTCCGCGTCTTTTGTATCCTCGGTATCTTCCGTTTCCTTGATATCTTCCATATTCTCGTCTGTCATTGATATTCTCCTACTTTGGTCTTTTTATAAAAACACATTTTGTACAAAAAATCAAGTAAAAAATTGTCAAAAAATGATTTTTTTGGATAATAACATCATTTAAATAAATTTATTCTGCCCAAAATCAACCAAACCTTAGGAGATATATGAGGCTGATACCGAAGCCGTAGTTGTTTTCAGGCGTTCCGCCCCAAAAGTCAGTACCGAACTGCGGGTAGTTTTCTTATTGACTTTTGTTACATATATTATATCATAATTACAATTCTAGGGAGTGCCGGAAAATGAAAAAGTTTGTTGTAATTTTGGGACTTGTCCTAAGCATAAACACAACCTCTTGGGCAGATATATGTTATGATGTGAATGAACAAGTGGCCGATAACGCCGTTAAAATTATTCAAAATCAAAAAGAAATATATAAATATTGTTCTATTTGTCCTGATGAAACGCCGGAAACAGTTCCGGTAAACAATATCAAAAACGGTAATCCGGTCTACGTTAACGGAGTTGCTTTGGATTTAGCCCACGCTTATTATAAGCAAGACAATAAATTTTTAAATCTCGGCGTCGCATCGGGATGTATTAAAGCTGGAGAATACGATATTCCGGCAGAATTGGAGAGTTTTGACGCTCATGTAAAAGAAAAAAATAAAATTAAAGATCTGGAACAAAAATTTATAGAATGCTCGGATATCTATAAAGCAAAAGAACAAGGATGCTCAGCACCTTGGGGCTGGAAATGCTATAATTATCTGATGCAAGCACATAAAGATGTTCGTCAATGTTATAAGCAAATAGCAGTAGAAATATTTAAGAAGTACTATGGACTTTCAGAAAATGATGCAGAAAAGAGATACGACATTCTTCAGAATTTTACGTATAATCAATACCTTTTTATTTATACGGAAAATGATTATTGTAAAGAAAAAGGATGTGGCGTTTCGATATATTTATATAGCGAATACGCCACAACTCAGAGTTTACACAATTATATAAAGAAAATAATTTCTTATGTTTCTAGTTAATAATTATTTGCTCTGTTTGTCCAACCATTTAAAAATACTCGTTGTGTTGGGTCTTGTTCCACAATATTTTTGTTTCTCAGATGAACTTGTTTGATAAAGTTTTTTCTTACGTTTTCATCTGCATTCGATATTGCATTTAATGTATTAGGACCGATTAAACCATCAGCCTGAATTCCAAGAGCCTTCTGCAGATTCATTATTGCAGTTGGTTGCCCTTGGACAACACCATTATCAAAAACTATATCTGCATATTCATCCGGAAGTTGATTTATATGCGGGGCCAACCAATAATCTCTATACAATATGGCATTGGCTCGCTCTCTTGTTAAATTTGGAATATCCTCATTAGGATACCATCGAGAGCTAATACCATACATGGTTTCTCCCCCTTTATCACTAGGATGATGACTATAATCGCCCTCATTTTCTTGAGTTCTGTTTTTCATTATTTGTTGAAATCTTTGATCATTAAGCATTTGGTCAATAAATTCGCGAGAAAATCCATCTCCATATAAAGTATAATCAACCGATTGGCTATCGCTAGCATCAGTTCCCATATTTTGAGGTGCTGCCTGTGCATATTGCGTGCCCTGCGTTATTAAAGTATTCGGTTGCAGTTGTAGCCCATATCCGGAATATCCATAGTTATTCAGCATATTATTTACACTATTTGTAACAAATCCTTGTCCGCTGTTTACCCCGCCGTTAAAGCCGTTATTTGTTCCACCGGAATCGCCATTATTCAGCCGATTGGTAACATTTTCAATATTTTGTTTAATATTGGAAGTGCCGAAGCCGTAGTTGTTTTCCGGCGAGCCGCCCCAAAAGTTGGTGCCGAACTGCGGGTAGTTTTCTTCGGCTATTCCTTGCTTGCTGAAGTTCTCCGCCAGTTGATTTTCTCTTGCCAACCGCGCGCTTTGATATTCCAACTCATCACGCGTGGTAAAACCGCTGTGGTCAACGCCGTAGCTATCCACCCCGCCGCGGCCGGATTGATAGCCCGCCAATGTTTTTATTTCGTCCCAAATATCCATTTTTGCCTCCTCTGATTCATATTTTCATTTTTATCACTCCTTTAATTTTATGATTAAATTCTTATACAATAATTTATTTATTATCCTATTGCGACACCGAAACAAACCGCATAAGCTCGAAAGCCGTTGCGGTTTGCTAAGAAGAATAAATACAGTATCAATAATGATAACAATATACGAATAACACAACTTTACATCTGTGTCAAGTTTAAAATAAGAAAAATATTAAAATAGAGTGGTGCACAAAATGAAAAATCTTATTTATCGGCAACAAAAAAGGGGCGGATATTGTCCGTCCCTTATCGCAATTATGCGTTAATTCCGCTTATTCAAACGTATATCTCAAACCGAGATAAAGTTCGTGAGCATTGGAATCAATTCTGGTTTTAGCACCATCGTGATTTCTGGACATGTGGCCCAAATCAACAAAACGATAGCCCACATCAGCCGAAATATTGGTATTGAAAGCATAGGCAATACCTGCGCCAACCTGCCATGCAAAGCGGTTGTTACGGTCACTTTGGTCTTCAACCGAGTATTTTATGCTCGAACCGCCCAAGCCGACGCCGAGGTACGGTGTAAACGGAGTGCAAGTGATGTAATCATAGTACATATTGAGCAAAACATAGTGAATTTCCGTTCTAGCAGAACCGTCTTCAACCGTCTTTTTAATGGTCTTGTTATGGTTGTATTCCAATTCACCGCGGAGTGCAGGAAGAGCTGTCGGACGCAAACCGAATGCAACGCTGCCGGCAAAAACATTTTTATCCATATTGATTCTATGGTCAATATCGCTTTTTTCATACTTTACGGTACTGTCAACAAAGTCGTATTTAGCTTTAGCCGACAAATACGGAGTAAATATTGATGCCGAGGCATTAGAGGCAAATAATGCGGCGACACCGGCTAACAATAAAATTTTTTTCATATTAAGGATCCTTTCATTTAGTTGTATGCCCTCGCATATACTAAATCATATATATCTTAATATATTATTAATTGCCACATTTATTTGACTTTTGCACAGCTTCCCGTTGCTGTATGAAGTTGAAATAAAAAAAACTCCGCGGCAACCTGCACGCGGAGTCTTATTTTATCGCGGTTTCGGGCTTATTGCATATCCTGAATGTATTTCACCACTTTTTCCACCTCAACCTGACCGAGCTTATCCAAATCGGCCACGCTCTTGTTGTTTTTTACGGCATAATCGGTGGCGGAATTAATCAGATTTTCGCAGATTTTATCCTGCAAAATAACGTTGACCAATTCTTCGTGCAAAAACGAGTTTTTACCGGCATTAAAGGTCATATACGTATCGTCGTTGATACCGACGTTATATTGATTAACCCCCAAGCCCAGGAAATAATTGACCATCGCCGAAGCGGTAATCGGCTTGGCCACCGACATAGCGCCCATGGCAAATGCGGCGCAAAAATAATACTGTTGCGGTTCGCTGAGTTTTTTAAACTCCTTTTTGAATATTTCCGCATCGCCGCCGACTTTTTTGGTAAATTCGTCTTCATAGACGCTGACCGGAGCAATTTCTTCTTCCTCGGTCACAACATCGATTTCTTCGGCCGAAATTACTTCCGATACTTCTGTCGGTTCCGCCGTTTTTTTCTGCTTATCCTCGTCTTTTTTACCGCAAGCGCTAAGCAAAAGTGCGGCGCAACCCAAAATAACAATGATTTTTTTCATACCAAATCTCCCGTAATTTTTTCTATAAAATACAACGGATTCTCTAAAATATCGTTAACGCGTTAATTCGGCAGCAACTCGACCATAATAACATCGCTCGGGGCAAACAAACGCAGCGGCGGTCCCCAATAGCCGGCTCCGCGCGAAACCAGTAAAACGGTATTGTTAAGCCGATATTCGCCGGCAACAAAGCCGTTGTTACCGAATTTAGTCAGAAAATTAAAGGGAAAAATCTGCCCGCCGTGCGTATGTCCTGCCACAGCCAAATCCACCATGCCGTCTTGTATTTGCGTCATAATCGTCGGCGTATGCGAAAGCAGAATCCGATATTGTTCCGGCGTTGCCGCTTTAAGCGCCTGCCCGACATTTGCTCCGAAAGTGCTTGCATCAGGCACGCCGCCGATATAAATTCCGCTGTCTTCCGCCGCTACTCCGCTGTTATGCAAAACCCGCCATCCCAGCGCGGCAAATGCGGCCTCCCATGCCGGCGCATAGTTATACGCCTCATGGTTGCCGACGGTATAATAAATACCGAGCGGTGCATGCAGTTTTTTCAGCACTTTCAGCTGAGCGCGCGTTGCTTCAACGTTGTCGTCGGCAATATCGCCGGGCAGCAACATAATATCCGGCCTGAGGTTGTTGCAAAACTCAGCCCGCGCGGCCACTTTCTGCGGCGAAATCGTCCGATTTATATGCCAATCGGAAATTACCAACAACTTCAACGGCCGTTTGATGCGCGCGTCGCGGTATTTATAATGTCGCACCCGCGGCAACTTTTGCGCGGAATACAACGCATACAGACAGCACAGCGCGGTAATCGCCAAGGTTATCGCATTTGCCGCCCGCACCGCCGACTCCGTAAACGGCGACGGCACATTAAGCCCGAAAATATAGGCCGCATACCACACCATATTGCGCAACACCAGTAGAGCCGTCAGCAAAAACGCCGCTCCGAACAGCAAATAGCCGATACGAAAAACAAATTTATACAGCCGTGGCGGCAAAATATTGCGGTGTTGCCAATGCCAAATCGCCGGCAATGCGAGCCACGACAATAAAAAGGCGCCGTAAATGCCCGCAGAAGCCCAAAACGGATAGCCGGCGTCTGCCGACAGCGCATAACCGCCGATGGCGCTGCACAACGTTCCTACGAGCAAATAAACAATCCAAAATCCCATTTCGCTTTTCCTTGCCTTTATTTTATGCCGCCAACGAAAAAAATCAACCTTTTAAAACTCTAATACCCGCAAAAAGCGGGTATTTAAGTAATTTTGAATATGTCGGCAAGATTACATGTTATCTTTCAGATAATCGGAGATCTCGTCGGTTACGTCAATCACATTCGGCGTATGCACGGCGATTGATTTTGCCGTATAGATGGTCGGTGCCTTGTATTTTGCGGTAACGGTCAAAAGCGCGCGATTAACGTTTTTCAGCAAATTCGCCATAAACTTGTCGTGCGTTTCCACCAAAGTATCGCGTTTAAGCGTCAGCGACTTCATGTACATATCGGAATATTCCTGTTTCAGCTTTTTATCTTTCATACCGTTGAGTTTTTTCTGCGCGGCATCAATTTCTTTTCCGAGCTTATCCATTTCTATCTGATATTGTTTATTTTCGTCAGCCATACCGGCCAAAAGCAACACATTCTCCATGCTGTAAACATAAACTTTGCTGTCGTGGTCAACCACCTTTTCCAGCTCATTTATTTTATGCATTGAGAAAACATTGGCAAGCAATAACAGCGCCAACACCGACACAACAATCCACTTAAAGCCGCGGTCCGATATTTTCGGCAAAGCCGGAGCCGGAGCCGAAGCCACAGCCGAATCCGCAGCCGGTATCGGAGCCACAGCCGGAGTTGATTCGGCCGGAGCAACCGGTATTTCCGTTGTTTCAAGCAAAGTTTTTTGTGTGGTTGACGTTGTTTTATTTTTACGACTCATAATAACCTCTTCTTTCAAAAACACGGGGAGAGTTTCCCCTCCCCGCATTTTTTTGTTTCAGACTAATATTAGAATGAATACGTTAAGCCTACACGGTAAACAGCATCGCGGCTGTTGCTCCATGCGGCGCCCGCATTAAACATCAAGTTGTCTGTCAGGTAGTGGAAACCACCGACTGCAACAGCGCCATGTCCGCTGTAAGCACCTGTACCGACAGAGAGCGATGTCTTACCGGTCGAGCGAGAGTTCGGTACCAAAGCCGACATAGCAGCCATGGAAGCCATACCTCTACGCAATTCGTGGTGAACATCCTTCAAGTCACGTTCAGCTCTTTCCATACGTGTATCCAAGTTAACCAACTTGTTGTCAACATTCTGGATGGATTCAACAAGTGTGTCGCCTTGAGCGTATGTAGCATCCTTCAATTCGGATACATCACCGATTACCGAGTTCAGAGCAGCGATGTTTTGGTTAACAGTATTCTTACTGCTTACACCGTTCTTCTCTTCACCCAGGTGTTGAGCCGTACCGATTTGCGAAGCCAGATCGGTCAGAACGTCAGCCACATACATCGTATCGGTAGAGAACGCATAACCGTTCGAACCGTTTTCGTTGGTAATGGTTGTACGATCGCCGATAGCATCGTCGAGGGCACCTAAGTGCATCTCAATCGTGGTACCTTCTGCAAGGTTGCCCTTGTAGGTACCGGCAGCTTTACGCTTATCAGCCAAACCGTGGATTGTACCCATGGTAGCATCAATATTGTTGAAGGCATCAACAATGGTTTCCGGAGTAGCCGTACCGCCGTTGTCGAGGTTGTGGTTTTCATAATTCAAACCATCCGGGAAGTCGCCAACAATATTGTCCAAAGCCTTCAGAGCTTCGTTGATGGTTGCGGCATTAGCCGTGGTGTATGTACCGGAAGCCGGTGTATACAAACCATCTTCGGCATTACGATAGATCGAAGCCGTTGTAGCCAACGCGTCGGCAGACGGAGCAGACTTAGCGGCACCGGTATCAATCGAGTGAACCTGAGTACCGGCCAAGGTGAAGGACTCTCTTGCTACGAGGTCTTTACCATTGACAGCACCTTCAGCATACATATCTTTGCTGGTGTAGATACCACTCGGGCCGACAGAAGAACTGTCAGTACCGTCGGTAACGAACAGACCGCCGATACCGTAGCTGGCACTCTTATCACCGTCAACCAGACCTAAACCGGCCTCGTTGAGGTTAGCGTGCTTAGTAGTGGTATTTTCAATCCAGATACCATCGTTGCTGTAGTAAGCTTTCTTGTCACCGTTTTCAGCCGACATACCGGTAGCACTTACACCAGCCGTAGCCGTACCGTTGGTAACACTCAAGCCTGTACCGCCGAGGGTAGCTTCATTGTCACCCGCTTTGGTCCACATACCGGCAGTACCGTAGGTAGATTGATTATTATCATCTGCCTTAGAAACGATACCTGTCTTGTACATAGCGGTAACCGCACCGGCCGGATCGCCGACATAGATGCTGTTCTTAGCTTCGATGTCTTTAGCGGTAACCTTGTTGTCGGCAGTTACATTACCACCGGCAATTTCAACATTACCGTCAGCAGAAGCGAAGGTAGCTTTTAAGCTGCCGTCGGTTTGCTTAGCCATGTCGATGTAGTTCGCACCGGACTTGTCGCCAACGGTTACGTTGTTATCAGCGATAACACCGCCCTTCTCAACGGTTACGGCACCTTCGGTAGCGCTGAACTTAGCAGAGCCGTCGTTCTTCATCTGAACGCCGTTGCCGTCCAAGCTGCCGTCAGCCTTAACCTGACCGACAGTAACGCTCTCAGAAGCCTGAGCCGTACCGGACTTGTCAAGTTTAACACCGGTCAAAGCACCGCTGGTTGCGTCAACAGAACCAACCGTAGCGCTGTCGGTAACGGTCATGTCACCCTTATTCATGGTAACGCCCTTACCGTCTTTGTCAGCAAACGAGGTTACACCGTTGGTAGCATCCATAGCCATACCGTAGTCAAGTGTCAAGTCACCGGTTGTAGCATCAACAGTGCCCTTACCTAAAGCATAGGTATTGGTGGAACCATCGATATCCAAACCGGAGAATGTACCGTTCTTAACATCGTTAGAACCTAAGCTGTATGTCTGCTCATCAGCATCCATAATCAAGCCGCGTTCTTCTTCCAGATCACCGGATTGGCCACTATGAGTATAGGTCAACTCGATGAGGTGTTGATCGCTGGTACCTTCGTTGGTAATCTTCAAACCGGTTTCCGTACCGAGCTTATCGCTGGCCGAAGTAATACCGATTGTCTGATTCTTGTTATCAACTTCGATACCGGTCTTTGTTTGCTTATCGGTGCTGATATCAGCCGTTTCAAGAGTAATCTTGTTGTTAACTGCATCAACTTTGATGTTGGTGTTGAGCGGATCGGTTGTATCGGTCGAAACCTTACCGATGGTAGTGGTTTCAGCCAAGTCACCCAACTTAATATCCTTATGGGTTGTGCTGTCACCATGGATTTGACCTTCGATATCGGCAACAATACCGTTAACACTGGCTTTAACCGTAGCATTGGTAGCCAAAGTAGCCTTATCGGTATCAGTGATGGCTTCCTTCGGATCCAAAGTCGTGCCTTGGTCAATCGCCGTAGCGCTGTTACCGGCCAAAGTTAACTTGTCGGTAATTACTTCCTTAGTGGTTACGCTACCTGCGGCAATTGTCGTGGTATCCGCACCGTTAGTAACCGACATACCGGTAGCGCCGACGAGGGTTTGGTTATTGTTTTCATCAACAACGCTCAAACCTGTCGAGGACAAGCCGGTTGTATTATCGGTATCCGTCAAGGAAATAGCACCGGCACCGATCAAAGTGGTATCAGTACCGTTGGTTACAGCCACACCGGTAGCAGACATCGAGGAAGTGTTGCTTCCGTCGGTTACAGCCATACCGGTTGCAGACATCGAGGAAGTATTGCTTCCGTCGGTTACGGCTACGCCGGTCTTATCCAAGCTGGCCGTATTGGTACCATCGGAGGCCGATATAGCACCGGCACCGATTAAGGTTGTACCGTTAGCACCGGCAACAGCCATACCGCTGGCAGCCATCGAGGAAGTGTTGGTTCCGTCGGTTACTACAACAGCTTCGGAAGAAACGGTAGATTTCTTGTTGGCATCAGCCGAATTGATGTTGGTCATAACACCGTCTGCAATCGAAACGCCGTCGAACTTGCCGTTCGAAGTTGTACCGATCTTAACGATGTCTTTGTCAACGGAAATACCGTTCGAGCTGTTTTGAGTGGTGTCAACCGAAACGATTTCAACCGTGCCTGTGTCGGCGCTTACTTTAACGCCGGCTTCAAGCGAAGCAACGTTGTTGGTAATGGATTGTTTACCCATAACAACATTACCCGTGGTAGCATCAATTTCGAGACCGTTGGTAAGATTGGTAACACCGGCACTCGTGGTTGTTCTGCCGATAGTAATCTTATCTGCAGTATCACCCATAATGATGCGGCCTGCGTTCGGGCTGGTTGTATCTTGTTCACCGCCGCTGAAGTAAGCTTTGGTAACGAACTTGCCGTCCAACTCATCAATAGCAGATTTAACATTGGTATCGATGTTCTTAATGGCATCGGTAACCGTTAAATCAGTAGCCGCAGTCTTATTAGCATAGTTGGTTGCTGTGGTTAAATCCATATTACCCAACTTGCCATAGATAGCGGTATCCATATTCTTGATAGCAGCAGCCAAACTGGTCTTGGTGCTACCCGTATTGGCATAGTGTGTACCATTATACCAAGTGAGGTCGCCCATATAGGTATCAATGCTCTTTACGGCATTCAATACCGAACCGGCAGCATAGTTGCCTCTGGTACCGGCAGCAGTCAGATAGGTGTTATCATAAACTGTCTTGGTGGTAGCTATTGTATAGTTATCAGCCGGAGCAGCAGTGAATACACCACCCGTATTGTCAATACCGGTTGCATAGTGAGTTGCATCAAATGCGAACTTATTAGCGGTTACCGTACCGTCAGCAATCGTTACCGTGCCGTTAGCACCCTTGAAGGTAGCTTCGTCATCTTCGATTTCAACGTATTCGGTACCGGTCTTATCGCCGACAACAACGCCGTCAGAAGCTGTTACGACACCTTCATTAACAACAACCTTCTTCGCGGCAGTAGAGCCGGCAAAGGTTGTGGTCAAGCCGCCGTTATCAACTTTGATGCCCTGACCGTCTTTGTCACCGATAGTGATTTCTGTGCCGTTAACGGCAACCTGCATATCGGTACCTGCGGTAAGAGTAATGTTTTCGCTACCTGCGGTTTCAACATCAAGTACGATTCTGGCCGAATCATCAGCACCGATGGTAACTTTCTTAGCCAAGCTGCCCATCGAGATGTAGTGCTTGGTGTCATCACCGCCGTTGAAGTATGTCTTGGTTACATAATCTTCGGTTACGTTGAAGAGAGCCGTATCCAAGTTCTTAATAGCGGTCGACAAATCTTTATCATCAGATGTCGGGTTAGCATAGTGCGAACTTGTATAGGTATGTCTGTTACCGATTGCGGCATCCAGGCCGGCAGCAGCTTCTTGCAGCGTACCTGCGGCATAGTTACCGTTAGCGGCAGCACCGATTTGGATAGCGTTGTAAACCGAGTTGTAAACGGTTTCGGTAGAAGCAAGTTCCGTACCGGAGTGAGCAACACCACTGGCCAAAACATCTTTACCGGCATTATCGATAGAAGTAGCTTCGGTAATGGTCGGGGTAGCAGCACCGTCAGACAATTCCAACTTGGTAGCTTGAACCGTACCGGCAGCGGTTACGTTGCCAGCGGTTACAAAATTAGCAGCGGTTACATCGCCTGCAGCCGTTACAGCACCGTCAACGATGGCAACATCTTTGTTGGTACCCTTGAAGGTAACAGTCTTACCGTTTTCGGTTACTTTAATACCGGTGAAGTCAGTACCAACCGTACCGATTTCGATAGCCGCCGGATTAGCAGTTGTACCGTCACCGGCCTTAACCGTAATACCGGTAGAAGCCGTAGCACCGGAAGCCTTAACGATAACGCTGTCGCCGTTGGTGGCATCTGCCAAAACTTCAACACCGCTGTTCAAGCTGTCCGTACCGCTAACCGTCTTCTTGGTACCGATACGAATATCGCTGGCTGCATCGCCCATCCAAATCAAGTTGTTGGCATCACCGGCGCTGAAGTAGGTCTTGGTAACATACTTGTTATCCAAATCGCCGATAGCAGCATATACGTTGGTATCAATGTTCTTGATGGCATTGGTTACATCCAAGGTAGTAGAGGCTGTCGGATTAGCATAGTGAGTAGCCGTAGTCAAATCCATATCGCCCAATTTACCATAGATAGCGGCATCCATGTTCTTGATAGCTGCTGCCAAACTGGTCTTGGTGCTACCTGTATTGGCATAGTGTGTACCATTGTACCAAGCGAGGTTGCCCATATTAGTATCGATACTTGCAACAGCGTTCTTAATCGAACCGGCACCATAGTTACCTCTGGTAGCCGCTTCAACCGTGGTAGCATCTTGGATATTGTTCCATACCGTCAAGGTAGAAGCCAAGGTCTTGCCATCGTCTGTCGGAGCAGCAGTCATAACCGTACCGGCATTGTCGATAGCGGTAGCTTCACCGCCGGCAGCCATAGCCAACGTGGTAGCGTTAACCGTAGTACCGGTAACCGTGGTAGCCGTAACTGTTGTAGCATTGATATCGTCGGCAGTAATATCGCCGTCGGTAATGCTGGCAGTCTTGGTAGCACCTACGAAGGTAGCAGAACCGTCAGACTTAATCGTAGACGAAGTACCTTCTGCTGTATCGCTGGCAACAAAGCTGTCATCAGCGGTTACAACACCGTTATTGATGGCAACGTTCTTGGTTTTAGCCGCCGAACCCAAACCTTTGGTGGTAGCCAACTTAACGCCGTTGGTGTTATCCATCGTCAAAGTGCTGAGAACTTCGTCGGCATCACGTGTATCAATGGTTGCGCCGATTGTGTGGTTAGCATTATCAACAACAACATTGTTGGTAGCGCTACCGATAGTGATGTCTTTAGCGCCCGAGCCCATAGAAATGGCATTGTTGGTGGCATCGCCGTTGTTGAAGTAATCTTTGGTTACATAATCATCGGCAACAGTCTTCAAGTTTCTGGCCAAAGCAACCAACGAAGTAGCAACGCTCTCGTTAGCTATCAAATACGGTACTGCAGTAGTACCATATACGTCAGTATTGGCATAGTTTCTCTCACCGATAGACGCAGCCAACTGAGCCAAGTGGTCATCAACTTCCGAACCCTGATACAGGTTGCCGGCACCGTTTTGATACCAAGTACCTGTCTGTTCATCTTGGTCTCTTTGAGCCATTGTAGCGGCTAAGCCGTGAATGGTACCCAAAGTAGCAGAAAGGTTGTTAGCTGCTTGAACCAACGTGGTAGCCGCAACCGGTGTAGCGCCGCTGTAGTCCATCATCGCGTTGGAATCGCCCTTCAAAGCACTCATATCGCCAATGTTGGTCTGGTTGGTCGTGATTTGCTTAATCTTAGCAGCGTTCAAGGTCTGAGAATTAGCATCAGAATCATCTCTCAACTTCAATGTACCGTTGGCAGTTACATTACCATCATTGATTGTGAAGTAGGTTTCTGCAGAGCCGTCATCATTTACCTTAGCAAGGCTGAATGTACCACCCTTACTGATAACCATAACGGCCTTATTAGCACCTTCATCTCTAAGAGTAAAGTTACCGCCACTATTTTCTTTAATGCTCCAATTGTCACCGATTTTAGCCTTAGTGAACTTGGTTGTACCGTTGAGTACATCGTCCAAAGCGGCATCGCCGGCTTCAGCATAAGATACGATAGCATCTTGAACCGTAGCGGCATCAGTTTGGTCAGCTTTCTTCAAGCCAGCCAACTTATCGGTGTTTGCATCAACCGCACCGGCAATGTTTTGCATTGCACCGCCGATTGTGGTAGCACTACCAACAGAGTCATGAGCATCTGCACTATCGGTAAAGGTAGCTTTTTCAGCATTAGCATCTACATAATCAGCAACTGTCTGACCATCAGTAAATTCCGGCAAGTTTGCCCCACCCTCAAAACGAGCTGCGTTGGTAGAAATTTGCTTAATACCGGCAGCATCTAAGGTCTGAGCATCAGCACCTGTGCCAAGTTTTAACGTACCGTTAGCTTCAACGTCACCAGTAGCACTAGTAACTTTGAATGCTGTATTTCCCTCAGCATCAAGCAACTTCATACCATCATTACGAGCAGCAAAATATTGCTTGCCGTCGCTATATAAATAGTAACCGGTACCAGTCAACTGAGAAACTGTTTTGCTTTCAGAGTTTTGAATCTTGAACACATCGCTGTCGCCGTTAACTTTCATACCATCAACGTTCAAAGTATTGAACGGTGTTACACCATTGATTAATTTATCAACAGCACCACCGGCGTTAGCAATAGCCTCTGCAATGGTATAAGTACCATCGTAATCAGCGTCTTTGGCATCGTTGTATACTTTGTAATCAACAGAGCCTTCAACCGTCTTAGCGCTGTTCAACTTAGTGATAGCTTGCGTGTTGGTTGCGATGTTGGTTGTATTGGTGTCGGTAGCAGCAGCTACGGCATCAATAGCGCCCTGAATGGTGTTTGCACCACCGATAGAAGTACGAGCATCCGTCGGTTCAGTGTAATCAGCATTCTGAGCTGTTTCCAAAGTAACAACTTCGTCTTTCGCTGTGAACAGGTGTGTATCCTTATTCTTAGAGTAATACAAACCGTCTTTGTTCATCGAAAGAGCGGTGCCGACAGATGTACTCGGGTCACGAACATACATCAAAGCATTAATCGGAGCACCACCCGCAGCGGAGTTAGAACCATCGTTTACACCAACAAAGGACTTAAGCGGTGCGTCGCCGTTAGTGGTAAACATATGACCGCCGCCGTCGTTTTCGTTAAACAACAAAGCCGTACCATTGGTACCTGTTACAGTATTATATACGGCATTAGAAGCGTTCAATACCTTGTTAATACGGTTATCCAAGCCGGATTTAGCGGCATTAATGGACTCTTGAACCGTATCATTGGTCAAACCGGCCAATTTCGTGGTGTTAGCTGTAATAGCATCACCAATCGTGGTGGCACCGTGTTTAGCACCATCAGCGTTTTCATTAATGCTGTACAGTACCGAACCTTCAGTACCAACAGTACCGTTCAACTTGGTGATAGCATCGGTGTTAGCTTTAACTTCAGTAGTAGCCAAAGCTCTAACCGTGTTGATTACGGCAGCGTCGGTAGCCATTACTTTCTTATCGGCATCGGTTGCGTCAGCAGCATAGCTCAGAGCCGCACCGCTGTCAATCGACGTAACGTCGTTGGTACCGAGTTGGAAGCTGGCAGCTTTAACAGCACCATCAGCCGTTACGTTACCTTTATTAATATTAACGTTCTTGGTTTCGTTAACCGAACCGTCAATATTATATTTGGTGTAACCAACATCCAAACCTTGATCATTTGCAGTATTGTTCAAGGTTAAGGTTTGTTCTTCAGCATTGTTGTTTCTTACAGTAGCTTTAATCGAACGAGTTGCAGCCGCTGTATCAATCGATACATTAGAGGCATCGTTGTTAATCGCTGCATCGTCGAATACTTTACCTATTGTAATCGAACCCTTCAGGTCATCCTTAGCAACATACTTACCATCGGCAGCAGTACCGGCAGCAGCAATCGCTTGTGCAACCGTGTTGGTACCCAAATCGCCGAACTTAGCAGTATTGTTTTGAACTGCTTCGCCGATAGAGCCTTCGTCATAAGTAGCCGTTGCGCTATAAGGAGCGTTTACGGCAAGCTTTTGAACCATACCAACCAAAGAAGTACCATCTTTAGTTCCGCCATTCAAAGCGTTAGCAATGGAACTCTCATTATTGGTGGTATCCATCAGGTCAGCTTGAACAGCCGTGAGTTTTGTACCGAATACTGCAAATGTTGTGCCAACATCGGCAATATCTAAAGCGTGGCCAGCAACCCAAGTTTCGATTTGTGCATCAGTTGTCGGCAGCGGGTCTGTCGTCGTCGGTACAACTACATTACGTGCAGATGCAGTACCCAAGTTACTGATAGCGGTAGCGTTGGCCGAAATAGCATCGGCAATGGTCGTTGTTCCGCTGTATGTAGCACCGGCAGCGTTGTCCTTAATCATCTTCAGAACAGAACCGGCCTTAGTATCGTCGGTGTCATTCAACAAAGCGATAGCATCAGCGTTGGCTTTAACTTCGGTGTTCTTCAAAGCAGCAACTTTATCAGCCGAATCCTGCAACAAGTTGGTTTTATAATCCGCCAAAGCTTCTTGAACAGTGTCAGCAGCGGTTGTGCCGTCATACATCTTCAAACCGGCCAATTTAGTTTCATTGGCTTCGCTCTTGGTCTTGTTGGCAGCAATCTTGACGGCAGCTTCGTCAATAGCGCCCTGAACCGTTGTAGCGGTATAACCGGAAGTGGTATTGTCATAGGCTGTAACAGCATCTTTAGCGTCCTTAACAGCGTTCCAAACCGTCTTGGTGGTAGCCAAGTCAATGGTGGTCGGAACAGTCGTGGTGCTGGCACCGGTACCGTCAGCATCAATAGATGCAGCGGTGTTAGAGCCGATCTTCAAGCCGGTTGTGGCTTCAAGAGTAGCACCTTTAACCGTAGCGTTAGACGTAATATTACCGGTAGCCGTCAAAGCACCACCGGTAGCTGTAACGATATTACTGCCGGAGCCCATTGTAATAGCGCCGGTGCTGGAATTGTAAGAAATACCGTCGAAGTTGTCACCGTTGGTGTTACCGATTTTAATGCTTGCTGCATCAACCGAAACAGCGTTCTTCTTGCCAGCGGCAGTTCTAACTTCCATCGACGCGCTGTCAGCAGTATCGTTAACTACATTAACGCTGGCACCACTTGCAACATCCGCAGAACCCAAGCTAGCGTTCACGGCATCTTTGCCGAGGGTGGCAGCATGAGTAGCATCGCCAAATACGTCTATCTTAGTAGCATAGTCGTTCAAAGCGCTGCTTACGGTATCAACAGTAGCTTTAACCGCAGCGGTTGTAGCCAAAGTGTCATTATCCGGAGTACCGGTAATGGCAGCAGCAGAAGAAATCTTATCAACGCTTACGCCAGAAGAACCATTCAAGGTCAAACCACCTAAGGTAGCCGATTTAGCGGTCAATGCACCGTCGGTAATCGAAGCAACGTCAGTAGAACCCGTACCCTTGAAGGTAACCGTGTTACCGCTGTTGCTGATTTCAATACCGTGGATGTTACCGCCGGATTCAGCACCTAAGCCGATATTGCCGTTGGCGTCCATAGTGAACTTACCGGCAATGGTAGCTGTGTTGCTGGCCTTGTTAATCAAAGTTGTGGAATCACCGCCAACAGTCAAGCTCTTCAATTCGGTACCAACAACAACTTTGCTGGCATCTTCACCAATATTCAAAGTCTTGGTAGCAACACCTTTTCTGGCAGAATCGATAGCGGCTTGAACCGTGGTGGTTGCAGTACCGTCAGACAATTTCAAACCGGCCAAAGCAGTGGTGTTAGCACTGATGTTGGTTGTGTTGTCTTGAATTGCCTTACCAATGGTGCCGGCGGTATAGTCGTCAGCCGAAGCATTGTAAGCAGCTTTTGCGGCCTCATGGTCGATTTTGTAGCTTACAGAACCTTCAGCAGTTTTGCCGGCATTCAAGTCCGTAATGGCTTGAGTGTTGGTCTTCAACTGTCCGCCGATTGTGTTGGCTGCATAGCTGGTAGCGCTTGTATAAGCCGCATTTTCAGCCTGGTCGGTAATCTTCTGATCAACCGAACCTGCACCTGTACCATTCAAGGTCGTAATAGCAGATTTATTGGCTTCAATCTGCGTACCGGCAGCATTCAATGCATCACCAATACCAACTTTGTTTGAAGCATCAGCAATACCACTATAAATTTTACCGCTAGTAACTAAACTTGCATCAGCAGTAAATTTAGATACCTCAGTTTTAACATCAGCAATGTAATCAAAAACTTTGTCACCGGTAACGAGATAAGCATTACCGTCGGCAACTGCACCGGCTGTTCTTTCAGCCTCGAGACCGTCAGCAATTTTCTTTGCAACAGAACCGGTTACGGTAGCGTCACCCTCTAAAATGTCAAGTCTGCCATCCAACGAAGTATCTTGCTCATCAACATAAGCCTTAACCGTTGCTGCAGAGACCCACTTATCGCCGGTAGCATTTATGTCAGCTGCTTTATTGTCGCTGAAAGCCTTAGTAATTTTACCGGAAACAGAATTTGCACCAGTACCAGTAAGAGTACCAACATCTCCGCCGACTTTATCTAAAGCTTTAGCCACAGTATCAACACTACTGCCATAATAATCTTCTGCAGCCGAACTTGCCGTCGGTGTATAGCCGGTAGCATCACCTAAAACTTCATAAATTTTAGCATAAACGGCACCGGAGGTAATAAGTTGTGTGCTATGACCACTTGTAACCGCAGTATCAACACCGGTCATTGCAGCACTAGAACCGATTTTTAAATCCGTCGTAGCGACCATGTGAGAAGTGTTGAGAGCTCCATTGGTATCAGCAGTTAAGTCAACGCCGCCCAAGGTCAATGTACCATCTGATAAGCTTGTATTACCGATAGTTAATGCAGGGCTTGTACCGTTTAGTTGCAATCCCTTATTAATCGACAAAGGACCTTCATCAGAATCCTGAATAGTAGCACCGCCGATTTTCAACTTGGTAAAAGCATCAGTACCGGCTACTAAATTAGAAAGAGCCGTTTTTGTTGCATATTTACCATCAGCTGTGGCTGTCATTATGTAGTCATTCAACGCAGTTTTGGTTGCATAAGTTGACTTAATGTTGTTACCACTTTCGTCAGCATACGCTTTATTCACCGGGGTATCTCCCAAAGCAGCAATTACATCTGCAGAGGTAAGATTAACCGTACCGATTTTCATTACTGAATTCCATAACTGAACGTTAGTCGCAGTATAGGTTCCTGGATTACCCGATGTACCTTCGTGATAAACATCGACTGTACCGGATGAGGTGTACGCACCTGTTGTATAAACGTCAAGTGCTTCTGCAGGTGTGGCTGTTAACAGTGCCCCACCCAATGCGAAAAGCCCGACGTTAATCATCCAGCATTTCTTTAAAACACTGCGATATTGCGCTGTTAAGAGCCCTATCGCAGACTTAGAATATTTCATGAATTATTCTCCTTATTCTATTATAATAAGTTAACTTCCGCCGCAATATTACACGACGTTACTCGGGAGTTTAGACTATGTTTTTTAATATTGCAAGTAAAAAATTTATCTATATATCCTTTTGTTATTAAGCCTTTTTTAAAGGTTTTTTATATCGTGTTTTTTGGCATTTTTGTCACACGGCTTTCAGGGTGTTTTTAAAGGCGGTTTTGGGGTGGTTTTGGGGCGTTGTTTCGGGTGTTTTTTGGGGCATTTTTTGAGACGAAAAAAACACGTCATACTGAGGCAACGCCGAAGTATCCATTCGTTCAGGATGACGCTAATACCTACCCCGTCATACTGAGGCAACGCCGAAGAATCCATTCGTTCCACCGGAACGAACAACACCAAAGGTGTTGCCGGATCCTTCACATTCGTTCAGGATGACGAGTATGTTTAAAGGTTCGCTTCCCCTTTATAGGTAACAAAAAAGGCAGGACCATGCCTGCCTTAACTGGTGGAGCTGAGGGGCTTGGCTTCGCTCCGACTTCGCTCATCGCCTTACGGCGACCGGCATACTCCCGTCTGCCTTTCGCTTGTCGTCAAACCCCTTTTCAGGGGTTCGCTTCCCCTTTATAGGTAACAAAAAAGGCAGGACCATGCCTGCCTTAACTGGTGGAGCTGAG
>JAEEGL013965195.1_pt1 | contig 36133 bp, 27 predicted proteins | sample 9134231 | NCBI WGS metagenome assembly JAEEGL01 (sample SAMN16246548, study PRJNA631951) | gut metagenome | biome: gut microbiome; feature: rumen; material: fiber-attached | host: Bos | place: Iran: Karaj | collected 2018-10
GACTATCACCTTCACCTACACTTTCGACGGCGAAGCTGGCACCCTGACCTCTACCGACGAGGATGGTGAAACCGAGACTATTCCCTTCACCTATAACAAGAAGGATAACACTATCGTTATCTCCCAGACCGAGCGCGACGAGGAGACTGGCATGGAGATGAAATTTGAGATGGTGTTCACCGAGGTGAAATAATGCCAACCCTCTATCTACTGATTGGCGGCAACCAAGGCGACCGCCGACAGATGATAACAGAAGCGACAGACCTGATACGGCAGCGTATCGGGTCTGTCGTTGCTTGTTCAAGCCTCTACGAAACAGCCCCTTGGGGAACATTCCACCCAGATGATAATCCTCAGGGCTTTTATAATCAGGCTTTGCAGGTAGAAACCACCCTATCCCCACACGACGCTCTCAAAGAGGCGTTGGACATAGAGCACCAGCTGGGAAGGAGAAGGAAAATTGAAAATTTAAAATTGAAAAATGAAAATTTGCTACCCCACCCGGATAATTCTCAATTCTCAATTCTCAATTCTCAATTCTACTCCAGTCGCCCAATCGACATCGACCTTATTCTCTACGACTCTCTTGTAGTTGACACTCCCGACTTAACTCTGCCACATCCCCGGATGCATCTCCGTCGCTTTGTGCTTACACCCTTATGCGAAATTGCACCCGACATAGTACACCCCCTTTTCAATAAAACCATATCGCAACTTCTAAACGAATGCACCGACAACTCATCCTGCTCCTGCTGTTAATTCCCTTGGGATTACGCGCCCAACATACCGTCAGCGGCACCATTACCGACAAGGCGACGGGCGAAACACTGATAGGTGCCACCGTGCTCGACACCCGCAGCGGCAAAGGCACCACCACCAATGTCAACGGACGATACACCCTCACCCTCAAGGACAATACCGCCACCCTCCGTATCACCTATGTGGGCTACGAAGCCATATACGACACCCTCCAGCTGAAAGGGAACCCCACCCGCAACTACCAGCTACGCCCTAGCATCCAGCTGAACGAGGTTATTGTGAGGGCACAGCGCATCAACTCACGCGAATCGTCCCAGATGTCAGCCATCGAAATGCCTGTCGAGCAGCTGAAGGCCGTCCCCGTACTATTTGGCGAAGCCGACATTATGAAGGCCATCCAGCTACTGCCCGGAGTGCAGAGCGGCAACGAGGGAACAGGTGGAATGTATGTGCGTGGCGGTGGACCCGACGAAAACCTATTCCTCTTGGACGGCATACCCCTTTACAACGTAAACCATTTGGGTGGCTTCTTCTCCGCCTTCAATGCCGACGCGGTGAAGAATGTGACCCTTTACAAAGGCAGTTTCCCTGCCCGTTTCGGAGGCAGACTCTCGAGCGTGCTGGATGTAACCACCAACAACGGTAACGACAAAGAGATACACGGCAACGCCTCACTCGGTTTTATCTCTGCCAAACTGAATGTCGAAGGTCCTATCGTACCTGAAAAGACCACTTTCTGCTTCTCGGCACGACGTACCTATGCCGACTTTATGCTGAAGCCGCTGGTGCAACGTCTCGCTACCGATGTGGACGGCAAGACCAAGTTGGTAGCAGGCTACTACTTCTACGACCTCAACGCCAAAGTCACCCATAAGTTCTCGGACAAAAGCCGCCTCTATGCCACCTTCTACCACGGAAACGACGACGTCTATACCAAGGTGCGCACCGAAAGCAGCTTGGCAGAAGACCAATACCTCGACTATGCCAACAACTGGGGCAACACAATGGGAGGCATACGCTGGAACTATGTGTTGGGACCCCGCCTGTTTCTCAACCTCTCAGCTTCCTACACCCGATACCATAACCGAATGACTGTAGGAATAGAGAAAGATGCCATCCTCGACGACGGCACAGAACAGGTGTCGACTATCAAGGGCGACTACCTCTCTACCATCGACGACCTCACCGGCCGTCTCGACCTCTCGTACACCCCCACCCCCGACCACAACATCCAGTTTGGCACCTATTACACCCGCCACAGCATCCGCCCAACTGTGGCAAGCGGCAGCATCGACTACTTTGACCAGATTCAGATGAACTCCGCCTGGCAGATAGACACCATGTTGCACGAGGACACTGTGCGGGCCAACGAGATAGTCCTTTTTGCTGAGGACGATTGGAGTATCAGTGACGTATTCAAGCTCAACTATGGCTTACATATCAGCGGATTCGGTGTCGAGGATGTCTTCTACCCCTCTGTCCAACCCCGCATTTCTGGTCGAGCCCTCTTGGGCGACAACCTCTCTTTCAAAGTGGGCTATGCCTACATGTCGCAATACATGCACCTACTATCTACCACCAGCGTCAGCCTCCCCACCGACCTATGGGTGCCCTCCACCCGCCGCATTTCTCCCATGACCGCCCATCAGATGGCCGTCGGCATTTGCTACAATACCGACCTCGGAGTCGACCTCTCGTTAGAGGGCTACTACAAGCACATGAGCAATATCATTGAATACAAGGATGGAGCCACTTCATTTGGCACTACTGTAGGCTGGGAAGAATTGGTCAACATGGGTGACGGATGGACCTACGGTGTGGAATTCCTTGCACAGCGCAACTATGGCGACCTCACCGGCTGGATAGCATACACCTGGAGCCGCACTACCCACCTCTTCAATCGCCCCGGTCAGGAACTCAATAACGGCAACCCATTCCCTGCTAAATATGACCGTCGACACGACTTCTCCATCGTTTTGACATATAAGATTAACAAAAAGATAGATGTCAGCGGCACCTGGGTGTTCAGCACGGGCAACACCGCCACCCTCGCCATGGAGAGATACCCCGTTGCCTCCGACGACCCCGATGCCTACAACAGTTCACCCAACATGGGCAACACTTTATCGCACGTCAGCAGCCGCAACAACTTCCGGATGCCCAACTACCACCGCGCCGACATCAGTGTCAACTTCCATCGCACCTTCAAACAGCGCAAGAGCTCCCTGCCCGACAACGAGGGCGAGCACCCCACTGTCTGGCGTCCCAAGATGCGCCGCACTTTCAATATCAGCGTCTATAATCTCTACAATCGCGCCAACCCCTACCTCACCTACACTAGCAGCCAACACTCCTACCAGGGTTACAACAAGGCGCTTGTGCAGCTCTCCATATTCCCCATCCTACCTTCTATTGCCTATACCTTATATTTCTGAACCATGAAACGATATATCATTATACCCATTCTGCTTCTCACCCTTGTCTCGTGCGAGAAGGTCATCCCATTCGACACCTCCATCTCTCAATCCGAGTTGGTACTCAATGCCGTTCCCTCTGCCGAGAAGCAGCTCTTTGTCTACTTTGCCCACACCCTTTTCTTCCTCGACTCAACCAACAACCAACCGATATCAGACGTGGACATGGTGGTCAGCATCAACGGTGTCGACTACCGACCCACTTCTGTCGACCGTTGCAAATACTTCTTTGACTACACCTTACAGGAGGACGACAGCCTAGCCATCCGCATCCAAACCAATGACCGCACCGTCACCTCCCATACCACCGTCCCACGCCTGCCACGCATCAGCCAGCCCGTCGCCTATACCAACGACTCAGGTGCCTTTCATCTCCTTATCGTCAACTTCAACATCGACGACTATCCCAACTACAAAGACTACTACTGCATCACTCTACGCCAACGCGATAGCGGTAGCCGTTACAGCCCCTATTTCGAGCGCTACGACACCATCGACACCACCTATGCCACTTTCTTCCTCTGCAACGACAAAGACCTCGTCGACCCTGCCATCTCTAGTCTTATGTCCGTGCAAGGGTTTTCTCCATTCGTCCGTCTGCTCAGCCCCGACGACAATATCGATGGCACCAACCACAACACCACTCTCACCCTCATCCGCTTGACCGACACCAACGAAGTCGCCCCTTACCTGCATGAGTTCACGCTCGACGTCGAGACCGTCAGTCCCGACAGATACCGCTATCTAAAGAACCTCGACAACGCCACCAGCCCCTTGCAGCTTATTACCGAACCTCCAGCGGTCTACAGCAATGTCAACGGAGCCCTAGGCATCTTTGCAGGCAACGCAAGGCGCACCTTCCCCCTCATCTCATTCACCGAAGGCACCCTGCCCCCACCCAATCAAGACTAGCCCATGCGAATCTACCTCTTAGGCTACATGTATAGCGGGAAGACTACCGTCGGTCACCGCCTTGCTCATCAGCTAGGCTATCAGTGGCTTGACCTCGACCAGGCGTTTGAATACACCTACCACACTTCTATCCCCATTTTCTTCAAACGCTACGGCGAAAAGGCTTTCAGGCAGTTAGAACAAAAACTGCTACACGGTACAGCCAGCCTCGACAATGTAGTCATTTCCACTGGTGGCGGCACCCCCTGTCATTTCGACAATATGCAGTGGATCAACCAGCATGGCAAATCTGTCTATTTCGACGTCACCGTTGAGACCCTCCTTCGCCGTGCGGCACAGTCAAAAAAGCCACGTCCCATCCTTGCCGGCATGACCGATGAGGAACGTAGCCTCTACGTCCGTGAGCAACTCTCACAAAGGTTGCCCCATTATCAAAAAGCCCAGATTATTTTTCCCGCCGACGACCCTGACCTAGATCGTCTGGCACAACTCCTTGTGCCCTCTATTTCTTGATGCGGTGCAGACTGCATGAGAGCAGCTCACGATTGTCGTCATACAAGTGCAACCCGTTGCCCTCACAATACCGCCACACCTTGCACTTAGCACACTCACCCTTTCTCGCCCAACGGCGGTCGCGATAGGGCTCAAAACCATTCTGCCACACCTCCCACAAGTTGTCCTTGTAGATATTGCCCTGATGCAGATTGCTACGGATGCTGGTGCAACCCGAAATACTGCCATCGCACAGCACCGACGCCACCTCAATGCCAGCCCTACAATAATAGAAGCTATCCCTTACCTGCCGCTCGTAGCTTCCCAGATAGCCCTCGCAGGCATAGCTGCAATACATACGACCCTCTTCGCGCGTGCGTTTCACAAAATCCAGCACTCCTGTAAACTGCTCGTCCGTGAGCTGCAACTCGGGGTCGTGAGCGGCACGTCCCATCGGAAAGATGGAGAAAAGCCGCCATCGACGGCATCCTAGCGAAAGCAGGTATTCTTTTATCTCCTCCAACTGATTGTAATTGCGGGGATTTACGCAGGTCACCACATCCCACAGCAGGTCGTTCGTCTGCCCTAGCAGGCGGATGGCACGGCTGGCGTTGGCAAAGCCTCCTCGCGTCTGGCGCATCCAGTCATGCGTCTCTTCTAAACCGTCGAGGCTCACTGTAATCGAGTGCATTCCACTCCGCAGTAGACTATCCAGCCGCTTCTCGTCCAGCAGGTAGCCATTGGTCACCATCCCCCAAGGGAAACCCCTGCGGTATAGTTCTAGTCCGCAGGCATCAATGTCGGGACGCAGCAGAGCCTCGCCTCCAGTAAAGATGACAAACACCTTGTGTGGGTCGACATGAGGCGTGATATCGTCAATTGCCTTGAAAAAGTCGGCCGCAGGCATGTCGGGTGTGGTGCTGCTCACCTTGCAGTCACTCCCGCAGTGCCTACAATGCATATTACACCGCAACGTACACTCCCAAAAGAGCGTCCGTAAAGGATGCAGCTGTGCCTGATTGTGGCGATATTGCCGCCAAATCTCCTGCTTCAGGTCCACTTCTTAGCGCTTAGTTCCTACTTCTTACTTACCGTGATGTCTACATCCTTGGTACGCGTGCCCATATACCAACCCTTGCGCTCTCCGTTTTGGTCGGCCTCAGTAAAGCGGATGTCGATCATCTGGTCCTCATAGACACCGTTCTTGCTACCATCGATGTCGCGCACTATCACACGCTGCACATCGACCGGTACATCCTTCACATGGCACTCAAAGGCACCCTGGGCATCAGTCGTATCCGACGACTGCTTGATGTACTCTTGCACATACGGGTTCTCCTCGTCCATGTGGTCGGGTGCAATGTCGACCGTCTGGTTGACCAAAATCACCTGCATACCTTTCACCGGCTCGCCCTGCGGGTCAATGACGCGTCCTTTCACCACAAAGTCCATCGTAGGCACACCGTACATCAGCGCCATATCGTTGCGAGGGGTAGGCTCCACCACTGCATCGTCGCCATCCTTCACAGGTTGCTGCTCAGTTGCGACATCCTTGGCAGTGTGGCATCCTGTCAAGCCCAAAACTCCCATGGCACTCATCAGTAGCCAGTCTTTCAGTTTAAGAAAACGAATCTTCATATATTTTTTACAGTTTAAAGTTTACAGTTTAGAGTTTAAAGTAGTTGAAAAAGGGTTAAAGGGTTTATTGTTGATACGTTGATTTGTATTGTCTAATCACTAAATTCTCAATTTTCAACTTTCAATTTTCAATTCCTCAGCTGCACCTTCACGCTCTCGGCATGCACCTTTTCAAACAACTCCTCTACAAAGTCGGGGTTCATCCCACAATCCTCTGCCATCTGCCGACGCTGACGGAGCAGTTGCTCCCAACGTTTGGGCTGGTACACTGCCAGATTGCCACGTTCTTTCACTTTGGCAATTTTCCCCACTACCTCCAGCCGAGCAGCCAACAAGCGCAGCATCTCACTGTCCAACAAATCAATCTGTTCACGCAGCAGTCGCAGCTGCTCATCGGCTACGGTGCTGTCGGTCTGCCGCACCTCGAGCGATTTCAGCACCTGTTCCAACTCTGCTGGCGTAATCTGCTGTCCTGCGTCGGTCAAAGCCTGGTCGGGGTGAGGATGCACCTCCACCATCAAACCGTCCAGACCCAAGTTCATGGCCGTCTGCGCTAGTGAGGCTACCAAATCTCGCCGCCCCGCTATGTGGCTAGGATCGCATAATATAGGCAGCTCTGGCTCCAGCCTCCGCAGCTCAATAGGTACTTCCCAAAGAGGCCGATTACGGTAGTCACCATTCTTATACAAGTCAAAACCACGGTGCACGGCCATAAGTTCCTTCAAGCCCACCTGCCGGCAACGCTCCAACGCACCAATCCATAACTGCACGTCGGGGCTGGGGGCATTCTTCACCATCACTCTCATCTCTGTTCCACGCAAGGCCTCTGTCACCTCCTGCACAATGAAGGGATTGGCTGTAGTGCGGGCGCCAATCCACAGGGCATCCATACCATAGCGCATAGCCAGCTCCACATGTTCCGGGCGGGCCACCTCACAGCAAAACCTCACCGCAGGGTGGGCCGCCTTCTGCTCTGCAATCCAACGCAAGGCCTGTTCGCCCATGCCCTCAAAACCGCCTGGATGGGTACGTGGTTTCCACACCCCACAGCGAACCATCTGCACCTGTGGCACACGTTCCAACGCCTGTACCACCTCGGCCAGTTGCTCGTGGCTTTCCACGCTACAGGGACCTGCCACAATATAGGGTCTTGAGACTTCCATAACTTAATAACGCAATCAAGCCCGTTTTATTTCTTACTCCATAAAAAAAAGGCATATCCCTAAACAGGAAATGCCTTCTGATAAGTCGATTTCTACTATTTACTATTCGGCAGTCTCGGGGATAACCGAAACATAGGAACGCTGCAGACGTCCCTTCTTGAACTCGACAACACCGTCGCACAGAGCATAGAGAGTATGATCCTTGCCCATGCCTACATTCTTGCCAGGATTGTGGACGGTACCACGCTGACGGATAATGATGTTGCCGGCGACACAATGCTGACCGCCAAAAATTTTAACGCCTAGACGTTTGCTTTCGGATTCACGACCGTTACTGGAACTACCAACACCTTTTTTGTGAGCCATAATTTTGTATTTTTAAACGGTTTTACATTGAATTAGTTGATGCTGTCAATCTTGATCTGAGTCAGATAGTCACGATGACCATTCATCTTCTGGAAACCCTTACGACGGATTTTCTTAAAAACCAACACCTTGTCGCCCTTAAGGTGGCGAATGACGGTGGCTTTCACGTTTGCACCGGCAATGTAAGGCTTTCCAACCTCGATGTTGCCGTCATTGTCTTTAAGCATCACGGTGTCAAAAGTAATCTCGCTACCCTCGTCATTGTGTAGACGGTTCACGAAGACCTTCTGATCTTGAGCGACCTTGAATTGCTTTCCTGCGATTTCTACGATTGCGTACATTTTGTTATTTATGTTTAGTAATTGATTTATTGCATGTTTAGCGACATATCATGCCTACGAAACAGACTGCAAAGATACAACTTTTTTTTCATTCCACAAACTTTTTTCCACATTTTCAACTTTTTTCACCTTTACCACACGTTCCAAAACCCTCCTCATATCCCACCACACGTGCATTCCTAACGCTCCATTCTCCAATCAACCAAAGCCATTCCCGGCCCTCCTCCTCCAAAATTTCAGTATGCTATCGCCCTGCCTATATCTGACATTCGATCCTTTTTCACCCCTTAATCGTTCCTTTTTCATTTCACAGAGCGAACAAGACATGGTCAGAAATCGTAAACCAACTAAATATCAGCCATATGCACACTAAAACTAAGAATAATTCATACCCTTAGAACGGAAGACCCCTGCTCTTGAATCCTTTTTCAGAAATAGTTGTCAGGATGGGAAAAGAAATTAGCGTTTGAGGTGGTAGACCACTTCGTTGGCATTGCCGCAGCAGTCGGTGAGGAAGATATTGACGTCGAGATTCTTCACGCTGGACGACACTTGGTCGAGGGCTATACTGAGAGTGGCGGTCTTACCATCAAATTCACCCAGCACCCATTCATTATTAATGAAGCAGCGATATTCGCGCACACCGGAGAGGTTGTCGCCCATCTTCAGGTGCAGAGCGGAAGCTGTGACTTTGCCACCAGGTTTGAAATTGATGGGCTTGACATAGGGAGCCGAGGTGTCGGAGGCAACAACGAAGTTGCCGAAGACTCGCACGTCAGCCTCAAGCCAGCGGCCAGGCTTGCCCTCGATGCGACGCTCTACCACTCGAGTGGGAAGGGCAGAGAGTTTCTCGTCGCGCAAGGTGCAGAGGACGAGCTGAGTCGGTTCATAGCCAATCACTAGCGGAACTCGAAGCTGCCAAGTGCGGTTAGGCGGATAGGGGCTCTTCCATGGTTTGACAGTATAAATGGGCGATATGTAACGGCGGTCTTTCTGCAGGCCGTGCAGCAGGAGGTCGTCGTAATAGAGCATATTGGCAGGCATGTCGATCTGATAGTCACCTCGACTGACGCTGAGAGGCCAACGGACAGTAAGGCTGTCGGAGAAGAGGTGGTAAGAAGGATGCTCCGGCACATCGTGCATGGGGACGAGGGTCTCGAAGCGGTTACGTACATAGAAACACTTGACCGCCTGGTTGCCATTATAGTCGGTGACGGCAACAGTGATGCGATGGAGGGTGGTGTCGCTGTCAATAAACCCGATACTGCCGTCACCAAAGGTACGGGCAGGACGCATGGGGTCACCGGGCAGACGGCGGGTGATGATGTAGGGTTCGCGGGTGGCGAGATAGTGGTCGTAGTCGAGCTGGGCATTGACGGAACGGCTGTCGACAAAGACAATTTTGTCAACCCCATATTGGAAGAAGTGCTTGCCGTCGACCCAGATGTCGAGATGTTCATAGCCGTTGCGCAAAGTGGAGCCTTCCGACATGTCGGTGGCATAAACTGAGATATAGAAACGGCCCAGGACGGGGATAGGATTGTAGATGGAGCCTAGGCGACGGAACTTGGTGGACATGTCGACCTGCATGGGTGCCTTGGTTCCGTTGATACGGCTGTTCTTGTCGACCGGTATGAGACGAATGCCCCTTATGGTAGGGCGAATGGTATCGGAGAGACTCAGACCGTAACGGAGTGGATTGAGGGTCTGCTGGGTGCGGGTGTCACGCACTTCGAAGTGGAGGTGGGGACCGCCGCTCATACCCGAGTTGCCGGCATAGGCTATAAGGTCGCCTTTGTGGACAGGAAGCATTCCCTCGGCGATGGTGGTATCGAAAGCATAGCCCTGAATGCCAGCCTGTATTTTGCGCACCGCACGCGCTATAGCCCCATTGTAGCCGTCGAGGTGCAGATAAACTGTAGTAATATTGCCTGCATGGTTGATGTAGAGCATTTTGCCACCATCATAAGCCGAGATGCGCAGCCGCGACACATAGCCGTCGGCAGGAGCGTAGACCGGCGTTCCAACCCCCTCGTCGCCCCCAACACGGAGGTCAAGTCCTCCATGATAATGATTGGTACGTACTTCGGCAAAGGTGCCCGACGGAGCAAGTGGGAGGTGCAAGGGCGAAGCCAACTGAGGCGGCTTGTTGGATTGCGCCGAAGCAGTGAGAGACAGAATTGCAAGTAGGATTATGATAACGATATTCTTCATAAATCAGTGACCAGTGATTAGTGATTAGACAAATGAAAACGGCAGCCAACTTTCAATTTTCAACTTTCAATTTTCAATTATAAAAAAGGGGTTAACTAATTAATTCACGGGCGGTTTGCAAAGCGGCCGAGGTAGGTGGATTGGAGGAGAGCATGACAGCTATCTCGGTGATACGCTCGTCGAGGGTGAGGGGTCGGATATGGGAGATAGTGCGGTCGCCCTCCAAAGCCTTGGCCACCTTGAGGTGTTGAGAAGCCTTGGCAGCAATCTGTGGGAGATGGGTGATGGCGATTACCTGCATGTGCTGAGCCATCTGGCGCATGATGGAGCCTACGGCCACTGATATATCACCCGAGACACCGCTGTCAATTTCATCGAAAATGATTGTGGGAAGGAGGTTGCGTTGGGTGACAATAGACTTGACAGCCAGCATCAGACGCGAGAGTTCGCCACCTGACGCCACATCTGCCAACGGACGCAGGTTGCCTCCCTGATTGGCATTGAAGAGAAGACGGACTATATCGTGTCCCATAGAGCCATAGTCGGCAGCAGGAGCAATATCAACTACGATACGGGCGGCTGCCATACCCAGTTGCGATAGAACGGGAAGCAATTGCTGCTCCAAGAGATGCCCAGCCTGTTGACGACAGGATGTGAGGCTGTCGGCTGCACGCTGCATGTGGGCAAATACATCATCGACACGTTCCATCACTTGACGGATACGGTCGTCGAGATTGTCGGCCTCCTGCAACTGCTGGTCGAGACGCTCTTTCACCTCGAGGAGGGCTGGAATGCTATCGACCCCATGCTTTTTCTGGAGTCGATAGATAAGATCGAGACGCTCTGTGACAAACGCCTGACGTTCGGGAGAGTACTGTAGACGGTCGTCGAGAGAGGCAGCATCGGAAAGAAGATCTTGAAGCTCAATAATGCAGGAATCAAGACGCTGATGAAGAGTTTCGATTTCGCTATGGTAAGCCGTGATATGAGCCAGACTGCCCTTGGCAGCAATAAGCCGAGCCACAGCACCTTCGTCGCCATCGCACAAGCCATTAACGACCGACAGGCTTTCTTTGATGGTGCCTGTGTGCTCCAACAGGCGGGCTTCTTCTTCTAAAAGCTGCTGCTCGTCGTCACTCAGGTTGGCAGCCACGAGTTCATCAAAGAGAAAACGGTTGTAGTCGTGCATCTTGCTATTCTCGGCATCCTGCGCAGTGAGCTGCTCCAACTCATGTTTCAGATCCACATATTCACGATAAAGGGCCTGATACTGAGGCAGTGCTTGTCCATCGGAAAAGGTATCGACCAACTGGGTCTGGAAAAGACTCTCGGTGAGGGTAAGTGTCTGATATTGGGAATGAATATCCAAAATATGAGGAGCTAGTTCTTTGAGGAACTGCAGATTGGCGGGAGAGTCGTTGACAAAGGCACGACTCTTGGCAGAGGGAAGTATTTCGCGACGTAGGATGAGGAGGTCGTCATAGTCGGCATCGTATTGTTCGAAAAGAGGTTGCAGTCCTAGATGGGAGATATCGAAGGTGGCTTCGACCAAGCATTTTCGCTCACGGTCGTACAGCACCTGGGTGTCGGCACGCTGCCCGAGCAGCAATCCCAAGGCACCGAGCAGAATGGACTTACCCGCCCCCGTCTCGCCAGTGATGACGGTGAAGTTTCCATCAAAAGTGATGTCCGACTCGCTTATCAGCGCATAGTTCTCAATATGAAGGGTCTTGAGCACGGTAGAGAATAGAGGTTTAAGGGTCTGTAATATTATCTAATTCGTTTATGCAAGCAAAGGCAATATGCGGTTCAGTCCGTCAACTAGGGCGTCGACATCCTTCTTAGTGGTATAGCAAGCAAAGGAGGCCCGAACAGTGCCAGTAATGCCATAGCGGTCCATTATGGGCTGGGTGCAGTGGTGACCCGTGCGGACGGCGACACCCACCTTATCAAGCAGTGTGCCCACATCGTAGGAGTTACAATTGCCCACCAAGAAAGAGATGACACCTGCCTTGTGGGGTGCAGTGCCGTAGATGCGTAGGCCTGGTATTTTCAACAGCTTGCGGGTGGCATAGTCGAGTAGTTCAGCCTCATGGCTGGCTATTTTGTCAAGGCCAACCCCCTTCATAAAGTCGATGGCAGCCCCTAGGCCTAGGACATCGCCCACCGAGGGTGTGCCTGCCTCAAACTTGAACGGGAGCTCGTTGTAAGTGGTCTTTTCAAAGGTTACATCCTGTATCATCTCGCCACCGCCTTGATAGGGGGGCAGTTCGTTGAGAATCTCCTCGCGGCCATACATGACACCCACGCCCATAGGGGCATACATCTTATGGCCTGAGAAACAGTAAAAGTCACACCCAATATCCTGAACATCGACAGGCATGTGTGCCACGGCTTGTGCACCGTCGATTAGCACAGGCACTCCATGACTGTGGGCTATGGCGGTTATCTCCTTCACAGGATTAATGGTGCCCAAGGTGTTGGACACATGGTTGCACGCCACGATACGAGTGCGGACAGTGAAGAGGCTTTCATACATTTTCATGTCGAGCACACCTTCGTCACTGAAAGGTATGACGCGCAGGCGCGCCCCTGCCCGCTCACACGCCAGCTGCCACGGCACTATGTTGGAGTGGTGTTCCATGCCTGACACAATCACCTCGTCGTGAGGTTTCAAGTACTTCCACCCAAAGGACGATGCCACGAGATTGATACTCTCGGTGGTGCCACGGGTGAAGACCACCTCACGGTGACTACGGGCATTGATGAAACGTTGCACCTGCCGGCGCACCGCCTCATAGCGTTCGGTGGCCAGCGTAGCCAGATGATGGGTACCACGATGGATATTGCTGTTGAGCGTGAGGTAATAGCGGTTGAGCTCATCCGTCACTTCCTGCGGCTTCTGCGTAGTGGCGGCATTGTCGAGATAGACTAACGGCTTATCGTATACCTTTGTATCAAGAATAGGAAAATTCATCTATCAAACCTTTCTAAATAAATCAACTTTCAGTTCTATAAATAACATACATCACCACCACACAGAGCGTGAGGAGTCCGAGAAAGATAAAGAAAGCCCAACTGCAGCCCTTCTTGGGGAGAGGACGGTCTTTGCGCATAAAGGCACGGGCAAAGTCAATCTTACGGTCAAGCTCCTCATTATGGCTATCTTCAGACATGCTTTTCCCTCCGTTTTCTGACAATGGCACGGATGACGAAGAACGCGATGGCAGCACAGAACAGCACCACGATGATGATGGACAGCTGGTGGCTGTAGCGCTCAATGACTTGGGGGTCGGCAGCACGGTAGGCAAGCCATCCCAGAAGAGCCAGCACCACATTCCACAAGGCAGCACCGATGAAGGTGAAGAAGGTGAACGGCAAGAGGTTCATCTTGGAGAGTCCCGCAGGAATAGAAATCAGCTGGCGGATGACCGGGATGAACCGCCCGACAAGGGTGGAGACATTGCCGTGGTCGTTGAAATAGACTTCAGCCCGCTGCACCTTCTCTTTCGAGAGTTGTAAGAGATGACCCACCTTGCTGTCGGCAAAGGCGTAGATGATGGGGCGCCCCAACCAACGACTAAGGAAATAATTTATATAGGCTCCCAACAGGGCTCCCAAAGTGCCAAAGAGGACGATGAGCCAAATCTTCATTCCTCCCTTGGTTTCGGGATTGCAAGCCACATAGACTGCTGGCGGGATAACCACCTCGGACGGGAATGGCACAAACGAGCTCTCCAGAGTCATCAGCAATCCGACTGCCTGATAGTTCATGTGGGCATCATACCAAGATAGCACCTGCGACACAAAGCCAGAGGAGCTGCTGTCGGTGCCACGTACCTGCTCGGCGACATGTCCGCCCTGCGGCTCGGCAACCGCAGACTGGGCATAAGTCCAAGAGCCCATAAAAGCAAGAAGTAGAATTAATACGAGTCTTTTCTTCATATCTAAATCATTCATGAATTATATCGTTAATAGCGTTGACTATTTCGACATCCTTAGCCAAGTCGGGGAAATAGTCAAAGATTTGTTTAAGGTCTGCAACATAGTTGGAGCCATTCTCGGCAAGGAGTCTGAAAAGGCGGTTGCGCAGTCCGAGGCGGTAATAGCAATAGAGCAGGAGCATGTCGAACCAGAAGGGGAAGCTGGCTTCCGTACGGGCACTTTCCAGCAAGTTCACCGCATCGTCGAAACGTTCCTGTTTGATATAGAAATTGGCGAGATTGAGCCAGTTGGCATCCTGGTCTGGGTCTAGATTGATGGCACGCAGATAGTGTGCCACCGCCTCTTCTTTATAGCCCAACTCTTCGCTGCAACGACCCATCATCAGCCAAGACACACTGTCGGCAGGGTCTTCTTTCACTGCTTCTCTATAATAGGAAAATGCAGTGTGCCAGTTGGCCGCACAGACGTACACGTCCCCTATACTTCGCAATACATAAGCGCGACGGTGGGTGTATTCCAGCACATCACGATAGGCCTGCACGGCACGAGACGTATCGCCCATCAGTTCATAGGCTCTGGCAAGTGAGAACGAGGCATCCTCAAAATGGCTATCAATAGCCAAAGCATAGCCTAGCGCATCGATGGCAGACTTCGTATCAATCGGATTCAAGGCCAGATAGGCCTTGCCCAGACAATACCAGCCTACCTTACTATAGGGATGGTCAGCCACATGTTGAGAGAAGTAGCGGACCGCTTGTTCGTTACGGCCCTGCCACTCCCAGATGTTCGACAACCCATTAAGGGCATATTCGTCGTTGGGACTATTCTCCACCGCCTTGCGGAAATAGCGCACCGCTTGGGCCGTATTGCCCAGTTTACCATACTCGTCAGCCACATTGTCGTATACCACATTCAGACCATACCCATCTTCGGCTGCACGGAGATACCACTCAATACTCTTCTTGGGATCACCCATCAGACTGTAGAGCGTACCCAAAGAATAGCACACATCAGTATTGTCAGGTTCCTCCTGCTCCAACTGGCTGAGTAGTTTGAGTGCTTTCTGGTAAGCGCCCGACACTCCACACAATTGTGCCCTACGGAGTCGGATAGCACTATTGCTGGGATAGAGGCTTTCGCCCAATTTCACGGCTTTCTCCATACCCTCCACATCCTGCACCTCGAGATAATAGTCGGCTATAATCTCCAATTCATCCACATCAAAGAAGCGTCGGCCCGACCGCTCCCCACCCTCAAAGGCGAGAACCAGCCTGCGCACCTCGGCATCATAGTTATGGAAACGGTCTATACTCATCAGAAACTCATTCTTAGCGTTATACCACCCTTTGTGGTGGAGTTGGGATAGGAATTAGGAATATACGGGGTATTGATATTGGTCTGGAAGAAAGCGCGCAAGGTGAGAGTAGTACTGAGGGCATACTCTGCCGTCAGTTCAGCCATCCACACCTGGCTTCCCGACGAAATCTGATTGATACGCTGGTTGATCTTGCGTATGTTGGTCATGTTGCTGTTGTAGGTGATGTTCAACTGCAGCACAATATCGCTCTTCAGATGGTGCACGCTCTCGCCGAACTTCACATCCACCGCCACATCCTTGAAGCGGTAACCTCCACCGAATGTAATACCGTCGCGGGTGGTTTCGGTGAGTTGGTTGTTGGCAAAACTGAGCTGGAGAGTACGATTCTTCTGTACGGAGAGATTCACCTGCACACTGTTGGTCATGCTCACAGCCAGTCGGATAAGAGGATTGAATTGCTCACTAATCTGTACACCTTCCATGCTTACGGGAGCGATAAAGTCGCCCGTGTTGTTCAGCACTGTCTCTGTGCCGTAGTCGTATCCTTCACGGCCTGCTATGGCAGCATCGGTGTAGTAGTTGCCTATTGTATAGGTAGAAGCGTAGCGATGCGAGAGGGAGATATTGTTAAACCACTTTTTCAGTGCCTGTATCTTGTTGAGGCCATTGTAGGAGACCGACCAGTTGGGCAAAGGCATGCCTAGGAAGGGGGTAAAAGAATAGGTGTTGACATCCTTGCCCAAATAGGTGGCAAGGAAGCTGGTGAGCAACACTGTTTGCTGGTTGGCACTATAACCGGCAGGGTAATATTCGCCACTCATGGTGTCACGAACCAACTCGTCACACATAGGGTTGGGATTGGTTGAGGCCAAGCGATTGGCAACGATGCCACGATTGGCCATGAAGTTATCGAAGAGGACGCTGTCGTCGATGAAGGCCGTTGCCATACTCCAACAGGTGGAGGAGTAACTACCCGTCATCACGTAGGACAAGGGGCCGTCAACCCTATCCCACTCACTGAGATACTTATAGTAGTATTCCTCTCGCGACTGATTGTTTTGAGAGGCATTGATATCAATCTTAAAATCACGGATGGGTTCCACTTGTGCCTGCATCGAAATCATTCGGTTGATAGTGTTCTGGTGTGGAGTGTTCATCAGCGAGTCGCGGGAGAGGAGGTCGTCCCTTCTCAAGCGCTCCACCAGGCCGTCGTTGTAGCCCAACACAAAGGCAGGACCAGGTGTCCAGCCATTGCGAGGATCCATACCTAAGATGCTGACAGTACCCATATAGCCAGGCAATACTGAACCAGTAGAGCTACTCATTTGCATACCGAAAGACTTCAGACAGGTCACAAAGCGTATGCCAAAGTTGCCTATCTCAGCCAGTCGCTCGGCTCTTTCGGCTCGACGCACTGAGTCGGGGTTCTTGGCCCGAGCAATGGAGTCCTGCATCGCCTTTTCTTTTTCTTTCTTTGACATCCGCTTCGGGTCTTTGGGTTGTGTGACAGTCTTCTGCTTATAAGCATTCTTGATAAAGGGGAATCGGTTGTAGAGGGTTTGCATCTGACCCGTGAGAGAGGCCTGCATCTGGGTCGCACTATTTAAAGTGCTACCCTGCGAGGCCAAGGCCTGAGTAGTGCCCTGGAAGCTATACACGGTGCGATATGAGATAGGTAGCCGGAGGAAGTCGAGATAGGGCAGTTTAGTAATAGGCAAATCCCAGTTTACATTGAGCGTCTGCTGGAAGTTCTGCATCGTGCCACCATTAGTAATCGACTGCCAGATACTGTCACGGCTTCCTCTTGTATCGACACGCCCGATAGGCTCGTCGATGCGAGCGTTGGCAGTAGCATTATATTGGATATTGATACTCCGGCTCAAGTCGTACTGTACACCATAGTCGCGCCGCCAGGTAAACTGCTTGAAATAGGTTGGTTTCATTATCACTAAGGCAGCTCCCTTATTCCGAAGTAGGGTCTCTTCGTAGTCACGGTAGACCTCAGTGCTAAACATCAGGTTCTTCGGCTTATAATACAGATTGAAGTCTTTGATAAACTTGCCATTCTTGCTATTGATAAACTTCGAGTTCGACTTTGCGAAAGGGGCAAACAATCCAGGTTCCTGTGGAGTGAATGCATAGGTCAGACCTCCTCGATGCTGGTCTTTGTTGAAATATGACACCTCGTCGTCGGACGAACGCTCACGACTATAAGAGTAAGAGAAAGTGAAGTTTTCGATGTCATAGACATGTGGTTTCAGCGCACTTTTACCCATGCGGTCTTTACGCACGTTGGTGAGGGTGAAGTTGGTTGTAGTCTTACGTTCCTGAGCCATGGCCTTGACGCTATCACGTTCTTCCATGGTCTGGTAGGTCTGCAAGTCATTCCGCAGGCGCACATCGGGGTCCATAGGGTTGTATTCGGGACTGCCCACCTGCCTGTTCCAGTCGAGATAGAGAGGAATGTGCATACCCCATTTTTCAGGGAGGAACTTACCTAGTTCTAAGTCCAGAATGCTCTGCATCTGCAATGTGTTGACCAACTCAAGTGAAGTAGGTTTCTCCTCCAAGTTGCCGAAGCCCGCCGTGCGATAGGAACCATAAAGAGAAAGATTACCCACATCAGCCAGATTGGTCCTTGCCAAGGCCATGGCCGCCAATCCACCACGGTTGTTGAAATCGGTAAGACGCAGCTCGTTGAGCCAAACGATACACGACTTGGGAAGCATGTCGTTACCATCGGTCATCGACTCCTTCTTGGGGTTACGGACGCCAACCATGATCACCTTGACTTTTCCTAAGTTGGGTGTGCCTAACACCGTATATTTACGGTCGCCCACATACTCACTATATAGCAGCTGGCTGCTATAGGACAGGTCGCCACTACGTATCAGTCGGTTACGGTTAGTCTTAATATCCACAAACCTAGTTAGGTCAATCTCCACGTTGTTAGCCACAGGCCAAATGGCATAGGCATCGTCACGACTGACACCCCACTCGGTAAACTTGAGAGGCACCTCATATTCATAATAGTTGTTTGTGTAGTCACTACCCAGACGCACAAAGAGCACCATATCGTCATCCTCCATTGGGTCGTTTTGGAACTTCTTCTCAGCGTGTACAAACATCTTCATCTTACCATAGTTACGGAGGTCGTACTGGGTGCTTCGATAAACGGCACGGGCATCGCCAGAGGCGAGGTCGGTGATGTCGAGCGACAGAGCCTGCTCATTCAATTGAATAGCCGTGGATGAATTGCTGTACCACTGCTCGCGCTCGATGTCGGGCGGTAAGACATAGGGAACCGGGTAGCGGCTGGCATTCTCTTCGATGCTGACCGTATTGATACTGAAAGAGGTGTTAGCACCCGTACCAGTGCTATAATCGCCTGGTTGCAGTAAGTTTTCTGTGTACTTACGCCAAGTGGAATAGACCAATTCGAGGGTCGCAAAGCGCAGAAAGATAGGCTCCTCGAAATCATTGAGGTACATTCGCATAAAACGGATGGACTGGAAGCCGTTGAGTTTACCAATCAGTTGGTCATACTCTCTAATCGGCACCCTGAACTGGTACCACTTACAGGTAGTGGCAGACCCATTGGGGAGGAGCACGTTATTTGCCTCCTGAATGTCGACAATATGGTTTTCACCGATAACCATCTTCGCAGGGTCGAGTTCTATAACATACTGATAGTAATTCTCACCCTCACTCAACGTGTTGTCCTTATTGATATCTTCCACATTGGGATAAATAGTTGCGGCTGTAGGATAGCTCTCACTATTGTCGGCATCCACAGCCGAGTTGCCTTCGGGGTTGGAGTAATACTTATAACGTTCAACAATCTTCACGTCCTGCTCATCATAGTCTGAACCCAGATAATAGTGGAAATTGTCGGCTGAAGGGTCGGCCAATGCTAACTGATAGGCCTCAGAAGAGGTACCATGAAGCAGGGCAATCTGATTGATATAGTCGGCAAAGAAACTTTGCTCGTCCTGCATGTTGTGGATACTGCCCAATCCGTCATATCCCACATCCTGGTATTTGCGCGAGGACTCGTTGTTGTCGAAGGCATTGACAATTGGCTGCGTATTGGGCACACGGCCCCAGATGGTCGTATCCACACCCGTCGCTTCAGGAGAGGTGGGCAACCCATTCTCAAAGCTCTTTCTTCCATCACGTAGAATATCCTCACTTATCTCACCAAAGTTAATGTACAACTTACCACCCGAGTGGTTCGGATTTTCGATAAAGGGATCCATCAACCAAAACTCCAGCGTTTCGATATTCTGTGTCTCAAAGTCGGTATAATCTAACTCGCGCATAATACCTCCCCAGCGGCTTTTGGGCTGAGCCAATTTGCCCTCCTCGGTGAGACCTGCGCTGAATGGACCTGGCTGCACATCATAGTTGTAGGGACCACGTTCTTCGGGATAATAGGCTAGGTTGAGTTCGTAGATGACATTGAGCTGCCCAGTAGCGATATCTTTGTTGGGAAACACCTCCTGTTCCAAGATACGACGGGCATAGGGTTGGGATCGGTCGTCGTCAGTGATATTGCGAGGAGCTTCAGAGCTGGTACCCGTGCTATAGAAGTCTTGGTCAATACGATACCACGACAGACGTGCACGATTGAATCCGTATGCCAGTCCTGTACCTGGCGCTGTTTCGGGGAAACGGGGAAGCGAAAGTCTATAGTCCTGAGGGGTACTGGCCAGATGCCAATAAGTGATGCCTTTCAAGTCGATACTACTTTCGGCACCCTCAAAATCATCGATATACGTCACACTTCCCTCTTTGCTACCCGTGCGTGAAAGCCCTGGCACAAATTGGGCAAACTCGGCAGAGAGAGTCAAGTTGGAAGGAGCCTTGGTGTCGATACCCGGCAGCTTATCAACTAATTTGGTAATGAACGGGGCTTCATGCCGATAATTAAGATCGAGACCCCAAATGCTGTTACTGGTGGGCTCATCTCCAAAATTATTCTTCTGGGTAAGTGGCTTTTCAGAGAGGTTCATAAAGGTACCCCCGATATTGAAGTCGGGCTGCACCTCATAGTTGATATGGGCACCCACCATGGTTTTCGACATCATACTGAACGAGTTGTTCTCACTGCTGACACTAATGGGAGTTCCGCTAGAGAGGATGCTTTCATTGATGATACGTACCGTACCCATGGTATAATCCACCGTGTAGTCGACATTCTCAATCAGCGGCACACCTCCTGCAGTAACAGTTACCGACCCTTGCGAGACACTATAGCCCAACGATATCTCACCACTGACGGTGCTGGAATAATAGCCTTCGAGATAGAATTTGTTCTTGTCGGCATACTGTTGAGCCAGGGTCCGGGTCATGGTATAAAGGGAGTCGAAGCAATATTCTTTAGCGAACTCGTCATCGCCCAGCAACTCTCTTAAATCACGGCCAAAAGGCTCTACATAGGGGAAGAAGATACGGCCCGTTGTAGACTGGATAATACCACCTTTAAAAGCGGCACTATCAAACCAGTCGAACACACCATCAGCATAATAGTAATTCTGAGAGGCATCCATTCTATCGAGACCAAACAACTCGATCAGCGGCACACCCTCTTTGGGACCATCGGTAAAGTATCCGATTCCAACCCCACCGTCACGACTTTCGTATAGGACGTTGAGACGGAACTTGTCGCGCGATATCTGAGTGCTTCTCAAGAAGTAGACGTTCTTCATCATTAGCTTCCATAGTGGGCTACGAGTATCGAGGCTGGTTCCTTTAATAAGTTTCACCACCAGCGTGTTAGGGTCGTTGATACCGTCGGTAGTCAACTCACCCACTTGGTAGACGGTGGTGTCGCCCACCACTTGGTATTGGAATGCCACAGCCAACACTTGGTCGGCACTGAGTGGCTGACTTAAGGTGATAAATCCCAATTGGGAGTTATAGGTATATTCGCTGCTATTCAACAGGCGTGCGCTCTGCACCTTTTCAAAGTCTGTCCCAGAGGTGAATCCCAACGCCTGCATATGGGATGTGATGTTATCCGTATTGCGAATTGACGATAGGCCTATGACATCCAACAGGTTGTTGCTACGGTTAGAAGGGCGTGCCGAGCCACCACCTATGACTCGGTCGCTTCGGGGATTGTTCTCACCCAAATCAGTCAGAGCCAAGATATTTCTATTGTTCGTAACCGCAGCACCCACATTGGTTCTCCACACTTCAAGTCGGATTATCTTGATCGGAGTGTTGGGCGTAGGAAGGGTGGCCATTGCTTGGTTATAGTGCTCATAGAAGTACTGGGAGATAAAATAGTGACGGTTTTCTTCATACTCATCGGCACGTATCTGAAACTCTTGAGTGGTAGCACCTCCCTGAACCTGCATATTCTCAGTGCTGGTCTCTTTCTTTGATAGGACAGCGTCAATGGTGAGTTTTCCAAACTTCAACTTAGTGTGAAATCCAAAGAGCTGTTGGCTGCCTTGTATGAGGGTAGTGGTGAGAGGGAAAGAGATATGTGCAGCCTCGAAAAGTTGCACGATATCATCTTCCTTACCAGCATACTGGAGCTTGATTTTATTCTCAAAGTCGAAGGTCGCTTGAGTGTTCCAATTAATATCGAAATCGAAAAGGTCGCCTATCTTGGCATTCATATTGACCTGTATGTTTTCGTCGAAATCGAAATAGGTGTTGTTGCGAGAACCATAGTCGCGCTGAGGGTCATCGCGGAAGTTATTGACGACCTGGAAGGTGAGGTCGACACTACCGGTTGGGTTTATGCTAATATCTGGGATAGAAAGTAGCCCATCTACCTTTTTGCTGATCTCTGAGAATCCTGGAATGCGGCTCAACAAGCCGTCGTCGGCTGCCGTGTCGCCTACGGCAGAACGCTGGTTCCAATACTGCCGCATCAACTGGTCTAGTTGATAGTCCTGATATTCCTCAAAAGTCATATATTCACGATTGATGACCATGTCGCCCAACCGCGTCACCTTGACATAGCCACCCGACTGGGCATCATACTCGACCGTAGTCACAATGCCACCGTCAGGCGACTGGGCCTGCAGAGGAGTGGCCTGCCATACCAAAAGGGTCAGCAGAACGAGGGGGAGTATGTGCTTGAGGAACTTCACTATTCTAAACTCTTTTTTTCAAAGTTTTTGTAGGGCTTGCTTGATTAAATCTTCAACTGACAGAGAGGCATCGAGCGACTGCAACACCTTATCGGCCGCCGCCTTGGGAAATCCGAGCATCACCAAAGCACTGAGTGCCTCCTCCTTACTGCGGCTGACTGCAGCAGTGGACACAACACCTGAAGGAACAGAGCCCACCTTATCCTGCAACTCAAGAACAATACGCTGGGCTGTCTTGGCACCGACACCTTTAACCCGCTTCAGCATCTTGTCGTCCTGTGAAGCGATGGCACTTGTCAACTCGTCCACGCTCAACGAAGAGAGCATCATACGGGCAGTAGCAGCCCCTACCCCACTCACTCCAATCAGCAGGCGAAACATCTCACGCTCGCTCTGGGTATAGAAACCATAGAGCTGGAAGGCATCTTCACGGATCACTTCGTGTACCCACAGGCGCACCTCGGTCTGAGTCTGAATGGCACTATAGGTATTGAGCGATATTTCTAAAAGATAGCCCACCCCACCGCAGTCTACAACGGCTGTGGCAGCGGTAAGTGATGCTAGTTTTCCTGAGAGGTATTCAAACATAACGATAGGTTCAGTTAACGGATTCTAGGGATTGCTGTTTTTCTGAGTGCTGGATATCTGTTGGCCTTATGACGATACTGCCCAATTTGAGAGGAGTATGAGAATGTTCGTCCAGGCCTGGTCACTTGGACTCGACCGGTAGTGGTATCAATTTCTGGATAGCTATACCCTATACCCCATGCGGGAGACTCTTCCTTCAGGTGGAAATCGCCCTCAGCAGGGTCGACAAAGAGGGGGTCCTCGTCCCACTCGCCACCTCGCACCAAGCAGTGGTTGGCAGCAAAGCCTACAGGAGAGGTGCTGTCGAGGCTGACATTCAGTTCTTGACTGAGTGTGCCATAGATGATACAGTCGGTCAATGTCGTCTGCATGGGCCAGACATAACGGATGTTTGAAGCTTCGTCGTCGTAATAGTTGGAGACTAACACGCTGGGGACGGAACGACTATCGTACCGCCAATAGTTGGCAAAGGTGCATCCGCTGAAATCGTACCAACCACCATACTGCAGGGCAGCAGTTGCCACCCCACAATTGGTCACCAACAGATTCTCTCCTACTACGTAGGCGGTGTTGCACCTAAATCCTGCAAGGGTGTGGTTGCGCACTTGGGTGTTGCTGATATGAAGGGTAGGATTATCGTTGGCACAGCTATCTATGGCTATGCCCAAATAGCCGTTTTCGACTACTGCATGGTCAATGTAGTTGTCTTTGCTGCCTCGACTAAGCCAAAGGTAGCCCCACTGACCAGGCAGGCGGTCATACCAATCATCGTGGCGCAATGAGGTGAGCAGCACGGGCCGCTGGTCACTACCCCGAATGTCGAGAGTGGCACTATCGTAGACCCATAGCACTGCATCGGAAGCGAAATAGATCTCATCCCCCTCTTGCAGACGGAGTGTCTGGCGGCTGTCGACCACGGCATAGCCAAAGACGACATGGGGCAGGTCGTGACGCCAATGCTCGCAGTCTATCACACTATAGGCGTAGGGATTGCCAAACATATCTACCTCGATTGTGCCATCCCGACGGCGAATGGTGTCGGTAGGGATATGGTAGACCGCATTACGACCATAGGCGGTAAGAGGCAACTGCTGTTCCCCATCGCTGAAACGGAAGAGTACTGCGTCCTCGATAAGGAAAGGCTCGGTCTGAAGATTGGGATTGATATTAGCACGTACAAAGACAAAAATGCTATCACCTGCTGCCAAGTCGATATTTTTTGCCACCATACTGGTATCCCCGTCGACATTGAGACGGAAACGCGAGTCTCTGCCCTGGCGGAGGGTCACCTCCTGTATGCGCACGGCATGATGGCTATGGTTATACACCTTGAACTGCCGTGTGGTAGTCCCCATCTGGGTGAAAACTGTGTCGAACGCCATCGTGTCGCACGAAAAGTCGAGCTGCACACCCTCTGTCTGCCACTCCTCCTCCTTCCAACAGGAGGTAGTGAGCAGCGACAGGAAGCATGCTGCCAAGAGTATGATATAGAGTCTATATTTCAATGGTTGATATACTTCTTTTTCCTCAATTCTCAAAACTCAATGTATTAGTAACGTGGAAAAAGAATAATTATTTCGTGTACAGGTCAAAAATATCGTTAAGCCGCTTGGCGCAGACGGGGCAGAAGGGTGCATAGTCGCGCATCATGCAGTGCATCACAGGTCTGTAGATTCCCTTGCTGTGATATCCAGCCCCTTCATACACACCCAAAGGCCCATTCTCTTTGCGCGACACCTTCTCATCGGTCGGTGTCGGGATAGGCGTCCCAGCAGGGAGCATGGATGCCCACTTGGAATTGAAGTCGACCAAGGTAGTGATATTGGGTTCGGTGGGTTCGACGGTAAGGGCGTGTATGTCTCCATAGCTTAGGTCTTCATCCACATACTCGTCGGCGAGACCGCCAATGCTGTGTCCCAACTCGTGAGGCAGCACCATGTAGGCCATTTCGTTGAGAGAGCTCATAGCGTAGAAGTTGTATATCGCCCCACCCCCATAGGTAGTGCTGTTGGCCATGATAATGATGTGGTCGCAGGGGGTCTGCCCGATAGCATCGTGTAGACGAAACAGTTGCGAGGTCATCAGATAGCGGTCGGCATCGAAGGTATTGAAACTGGAGCCTACCAAGCTGTTGACATGGATATTACGTGTGGGGTCTGTGATGCCCGACTCTTCGCCAAATCCCATCACCCCCCATACGTTGAAGTCGCCACGACGGCTGCTGAAAGGTTCCTGTCCCAGCAGATAGTCGCAGAACGACCTAAGGTCCCTAGCCATCTTGGCCGAGTCGGCAGGCCCATACCCCTCTGGCACTATCACCACGTCAATCTTCTTATGGACATTGCCTCTGTTCTGCAATGCCACACAGGGCGGCACCACCTTCAGATTGCTACTACGCACAAGCCGTTCCTGTTCTTGGGAAGGATTGAACCGATAGGTGTATTGTGTATGGTATTTCTGGTCTTCACCCCGCTTTTGCCAACAGACATCCACCTCTTTTTTAGGCCAAGGGAGGCGTAGCACCTCTTGGAATGCTGCCACGCTATCCTTCCCCTGCGGGGTGTCGATATATTCATGGAAAAGGCTGTTATATCCTCTGCTGTAGAGTTCCTTCCCATCCATGGAAAGCACCACCACACGATAAGCCCCATTATCGAATGGGTCGAGCAGTTGAGTGAGCGAACCCGCCCATCGAGACAACTTTTCGACCGACTCCATACGGATGGAGTCTTGCTGATGATTTCCCACCCTATAATAGTCTATCCTGAGGGTTGCATCGTCAAAATACTTCTTAAATTTCACATTCTGAGCAGTCAGCGAGCCTCCCGACAGAAGCACGCACAGCATCAAAAACAATAAGGTCAGTTTCTTCATAGCACCCCTTAAACGTTATTTCTATAAAAAAAGTATAGCAATTAAAAAAAACTTCGTATTTTTGCAGTTTCAAAAATGATAACAAAACTATATCCTGACAATCCTAATCCACGCGAGGTACGCCGCGTGGTCGACCTTCTCCAGCAAGGCGGCATAGTCGTTGTCCCTACCGACACCCTCTACGCCTTTGCCTGCAGCATGGAGTTCAAACGCTCCGTTGAGGCCATCGCCCAACTCAAAGGGTTTTCTCTCAAGAAAGCCAAATACTCCATGCTTTGCGACTCGCTCAGCATGGTGTCTGAATATGTGCGTCCCATGGACAAGGACACCTATGCCTTGCTACGCAGCTGCCTCCCTGGCCCCTACACCTTCATCATGGACGCCAACAGCAACGTGCCACGCAACTACCTCAACCCCAACAAAACCATAGGTGTCCGTGTACCTGGCAATCCCATCCTGCAGACCATCGTCGAAGCGCTTGGCTGTCCCTTGATTGGCACCTCGGTGCGCCAGGTCGACAGCGAACAGGAGGCCGAGTATCTCACCGACCCCGAACTGATCCACGAGTCTTTCTCCCACCGAGTCGACCTCGTGGTAGACGGAGGTATCGGCGAGGACGAGCCCTCCACTGTCGTCGACTGCTCAGGCGGTGAGTTGGAAGTGATCCGCTACGGCAAAGGTCCTATCGACCTCGACCTCTCGTGATACCTATTCGTCTACAAGTCTTTTTTTACCTCTTATTAGTTTATGAAAATCAACCTTAGCAGTCAGAGTGACCTCTATTCGGGTAAATTCGGTTTCATCGCCCAGACGGTGGTGATGACCCTTGCCATCATCCTGGCAGCCTACATACTCCCAGGCGTTCATATCAACTCGGTCGGTGCAGCCATCATCACTGCCATCGTCATCGCCTTGCTCAACAGTTTCATCCGCCCCATCCTCATTGTTATTACTCTCCCCTTCACGGTCCTCACCATGGGGCTCTTCCTACTCATTATCAATGCCGTCATCATTTTGCTAGCCTCAGGGCTGGTCAGCTCATTTCATGTCGACGGCTTTTGGAACGCCCTGCTCTTCAGCCTACTGCTCACCCTGCTAAACTACCTCCTCGAGATACCCAACCGCATCACGCGCAGACCCTCCTACCAACACCCTGACAGCGAGCAGCCCGACCTCCATGTCGATACCGATGAGGAAGGATTCTCGCCCTACGAAGTCATCGAGGACGAAGAAGAAAGCAATAATAACCAATAAACCCATAACTCCCATCAATATGCAAACAATCACCACCGTAGCTGCACTCACCGCAGCCATACAAGAAGCCAAGCAGGCAAATAAGACCATCGGACTCGTTCCCACCATGGGAGCCCTCCACGACGGACATCTCTCCCTCGTCAATCGAGCCCGCAAAGAGAATGACCTCGTAGTGGTCAGTGTCTTTGTCAACCCCATACAGTTCAACAACAAGGAAGACCTCGCCAAATATCCACGCACCGTCGAGGCCGACTGCGAGAAACTGGCTGCCGCCGGTGCCGACATCGCCTTTGTACCCACCGTCGAGGAGATGTACCCCGAACCCGTCACCACCGTCTACCACTTCGGACCCCTCGAGGAGGTGATGGAGGGTCCCCGCCGTCCTGGGCACTTCTCTGGTGTGGCTGTCGTGGTGCGCCGGCTGTTCGACCTCGCCCAGCCCAACCGCGCCTACTTCGGCGAGAAGGACTTCCAACAAATTGCCATCATCCGCAACCTTTTGGAGCAGATCAAGTACCCCATCGAGTTGGTTCCCTGCCCCATCGTCCGCGCCGACGACGGCCTTGCCCTTAGCAGCCGCAACATGCGCCTCAGTCATGAAGCTCGCGAGGTGGCTCCTACCATCTATGCCACCCTCCAGCAAGCAGTCGAGATGTCGGAATATGAAGACGTAGAGTCCGTGCAGCTCTGGGTGATGGACACCCTCAGCTCCTTCCACGAGGTGAACTCCTTGAAGGAAGGCCTCTGCTTCGAACCCGAGTATTTCGAAATAGTCAACGACACCACCCTCCAGCCCATCTCCGACTGGAGCGACTGCGAAGGTATCGTCGGCTGCATCGCCGTCTGGCTCGACGGTGTCCGCCTCATCGACGTCATCCGCTTCCGTTAAGATACATAGTCCTCAAAAGGATATAGGGACACGGGCAGAGGTACTCAACCCCTGCCTGTATTCTTTTCAGTCATGCAGACTCTGAAGCAATCTCTTTTTGAAAAAAGCTTGTCATTTATAAACAAAAGTAGACACCCTCCTCACCCACTGTAAAGAACTCCCCAACATGGAACTCACACATGGACTCCTCTCCCTGGAAGACCTGTGACCCAACCTCTCCTAAAATTAGTCAACCAGTATGTAGCTATCAACGTATGCATCTTGCCAAATTATCTTTTTTTTCCGACTGCAAAGACTCAAACTTTTTTCTTTTCAAAGAAAAAACAGCCAAAAACATCGACGCTATCAAATTTGGGGATTCCATACAATATTGACAAGAAAAACTTGGGGATTTTATACGTATTATCAAAAATAAATTTGGGGATTCCATACATTTTAAAACCATGCTCCTATAAAAATAGATCCTCGAAGGGGCGACGGGCCGCCAACAACGCATAGTGTGTCACCCCTTCGGGGTTCCGTTTAATCATCACCATTTGTACAGGGGTTCACACCCCTGCCTGTGTTCTGCCGTCCCCGTCGGGGACTTTATGGGCATATAGTTCATCAATAATCACCGAACCACCACCCTGTCGGAGATTAACATACCGGGTTGCAAATTGCAAACCCGCCCTAACGTACACTATCCGAGGAGTCGATAAGTCCGAAGGACTGTCAGATTACAGGCGGGGGTGCAACCCCCGTTCATTGATACGACAAATAAAGCCCTAAAGGGGCGACAGACTGCCAACAATGCATAGCGTGTCACCCCTTCGGGGTTCCGTTAAATCATTACCATTTGTGCAGGGGTTTGCACCCCTGCCTATGTTCTGCCGTCCCCGTCGGGAACTTAATGGACATATAGTTCATCAGATAATCAACGAACCACCACGACCCTGCGGGCGGGCGTGTCGTCAACCCGAATCAAATATGATCCTGTGGCGGGGACGTCAAACCGCAACAGTGAGCCTTCGTCCCGCTTCGTGGCAAGCACTTGACCATACAGGTCATATACCATCACATTGTTACCTTGTGCACCCTCCACCACAACCTGGCCATTCCGCTGATAGCATTTGGCACTGTTCTCTTCAACTTCTTTAACACCCAAATAGACACATCCATTATTCGAAATAACTTCAGAAAATCAGATTTAAAAAGAATTAACATCTTCATTCTCGTATATGTATGAAAAATTTATTATTTTTGCAGATGTTTTGAGTGAATCTATATTGATACTATTGGTTCTCTAATAAATATTTGTTATCATATGATAAAAGAATTAATTATCCGTGACTTCTTTTCCTTTAAGGGAGAGCACACAATTGAATTGAACACAGGTGTTAATATCCTTGTTGGTGTTAATGGAAGTGGCAAAACTTCCTTTCTAAATGCCATCACTATGCTGTATGAAGGCATTGCGGGTGGCGGTTTATCGGTTTTGTTTCGGCAATGGGGTACATACAACGCTATTGTTAATGCATGTGGTGAACAGAAGCCTGATTGTTTTAGTATAACTTACGTTTTCGATGCTGATGTTTTGAGAAGACTTGTACCCGCTTCTCCGTTTAAGAAAGATGTGTATTATAAGATAACAGTATTCCCAATAGGTGATGGTGCTAGTTACTCCCTCTGCGAGACGCTTTATTCTGAGGATATCAGGGAAAGAAAAAAGACATTCAGTTACCTTGAATTCCGTAATGGCATCGGACAAATTTCGGTTCGCACAAAAAGTGGTATAACAGTGGAAAAATATGAAGGCGGGATGCTATCAGCTCAAGAATTGGTACTCAGGCAGATTACCGACCCCCAAAGATATCTGCCATCTTTTGTTGTGAGAGAAGCCATTAATGCGATTGCAGGATACACCAAGTTTAATTTTGACAAAGTACGACAACCTGCTGAAGCGAATGACTTTAAGCGTTTGATAAGCACAGGCGAGAACCTAAGTCAGTTGCTAAGCAATCTAAATAACAACTACACGTTCCATTATGAGAAAATAAGGGAATGCCTTAGCGACATAAATCCTAATTTCACAGGAATCGGTTACAATGTTTTTGGTAGCAGGTTATATCTGTCCCTTCGTGAAAAAAATTTATCACATGCCATAGATGCTCTCCATATGTCAGATGGTACACTGAAGTATATGCTTTTGTTGAGCATCTTTCATAATCCTGATAGAGGCGTGCTTATTCACATAGATGAACCCGAATCATGTCTACATCCGGATATGGTCCGTTCAGTGGCAAAGATGATGAAGAGTGCAGCTAAGACATCACAGATTATTGTTGCAACTCATTCTGCTCTTTTGTTGAATGCTTTCGAGCTAAATGATATATTAGTATTCGAAAAGAATGGCAGAAACGAAACACAAATAATGCGTTATAGCGAAGATGATTTTGAAAATCGCGAGGGAGAGTTGCTCCCTGGCCAGTTATGGTTGAACGGTGAGATTGGTGGCAAAAGATGGTAATCAATGTGTACATAGAAGGTGGTGTAATCAATGGAAATATTGATGCCACAACGAGCAATAATTCTGAGGCTTTACGTGAGGAACTAAATCGCTTCATGCAACGAGCATTAAACCGCGATGACATCAGCATAGTAGTAAAAAAATGCTCAGGCTATAAAGAAGCTGCTAAACAGTTTATCAATGCAACAGGCAATGAGGAGAACTATCTATATGTAGACCTTGACCGTAAACCGGAACTGAGGGACGAATGGTTCAAGAGCCTATCTGAGGATGGAATTGAGATGTCACAGAATAAGGCTGACCATGTAAGTTTCTGGATCCAGGAAATGGAGGCCTGGTTTTTGAAACAGCCTAAAGCCATTGAGCTATGGGCAGAAGATGAGAACCTAATACGTAAACCAGGACAAGAACGTCCGTTGTCCGAGCACCCTTCAATCAAAGATAAGGATATAGAACACTTACAGCAGAAGGCATCGTATTTGATAGGTGTGATTCTGCGACAGGTATTTGCTCCACAGGAAAAAGGAAAGAAAAGTGCATCGGGTAAGTTGCGCAACCTGAATTATGGCAAGTTGCGTCACGCTCCTGGTATTATTTCCCATCTGTGTCCAACCGATTTAATATGTAAAGACCGTGAACTAAAAACATTCTGTGAGAAGGTTCTGAATAGTTAATCCAGCATATTACCAACATGGAAATTAGTGTTTAAAAAGCAGTAAAAATGTTCTTCTTGAATTCACCGTTCGAGATGATGTACAACAAAGCATTAGCTGATATGTGAGACGCTGACGCAAACAAACACAATACAGTGTCTATTTTTCGTGGTGCAACAAACACAGAAACCACAAAGGTTTAAACTTTTGTGGATTTCAATATTAGATGCACATGTCTTAACGGACTACAACAACCCTGCGGGCAGGCGTGTCACCAACCCGAATCAGATATGTTCCTGTAACGGGGATGTCAAACCGCAACAGTGAGCCTTCGTCCCGCTTCGTGGCAAGCACTCGACCATATAGGTCGTAGATCATCACGGTGTTACTCTCTGCGCCTTCCACCACAATCTGTTGTCCTTCCACATAAATCTTGACGTTTGGTGCACTAATACTATCTATATCATTCTGTGACCCTTCACGAACAAAATAGGCTGTCATTATAGTATCTTGTAAAACTGCGAAAGTATAGGGGTTGTAAGTTGCACCATCACTCCAATGCGAGAATACCCAACCACTAAAGGGTGTTTCTGCTGATATTGTGGCGGCAGATCCGTAAGTATAATTACCACCCCCTGAAACTGTACCATGAGCCATATCGTCCACCTGTACCACCACAGAATGTACATCTAGTGCAAAATACACTGTCAATGTGGCATTTCCTGTAATGACGTATTGCCTTGGATTTTCTGTGTTGTTGTCACTCCAACGTTCAAAATGATAATGTGGTGCTATGGCTGTGGCAGATATTGTAACAGTATCATGATAAACATATTCCCCACCACCCGTCACTATCCCAAGTGACTCATCTGCACTTTGCAATGTCAGTGTATACTGATTGGGAGCAAAGTATGCAGTGAAAGAGGTATCTTGTGTCAAAGTAATTGTACGGTTATTATTGGCATCACCATCATTCCACTGCGTAAAATGATATCCTGTATTAGCCATTGCTCGAATTGTTCTATTACTTTGGTAGTCGTAATTTCCACCGCCAGACACTGTACCCATATTCAAATCAGAAGAAATTACAGACAGCGAAAACTGTGCTGGTACAAAATACGCAGTAATAGTTCTATTTCCATTAGCCACAACCGAATGTGGATTTTCATTTGCCCCATCACTCCAATAGTCAAACACATAGCCATGGTTAGCCACTGCCGTCAGTACAACTGTATCAAGATAATCTACCGTGTCGCTACCCAAAACATATCCTTGGTCTGTATTACTAGACACACCAACTACACCGAACTGATTCTTTGCAAAATACGCCACAACAGCACTATCCCCTATAAGATGTAATGTATCGGGGTTCATTGTCCTACCATTGCTCCAGTGATCAAAACGATAACCGAAACTACTTGTTGCCCTTATTATGCACAAAGAGTCACAAGACACTTCATGACCACTTTGCAGTACTTTAGTAGCTGTTCCTTGTGAAGGATTACACGAAGAAACATTGACTGCTATATTGGGATAATAATATCTCATCAAAGAACTTCTGTAAGTAAGCCATTGCACTGAATTATAGTATGCATTGTAGGCATCACAACGGACATTATAACAATATACTCCTGAAGGAAATGTATTACTTCCTACTAACGGCGGCACTATTGGATACAAATTAACTGTATCCAAATTTGTACATAAATCAAACGCTTGAACTCCAATATTGCTTACTAATTCAGGAATTGTAATAGAAGTTATATGATTACACCTATAGAAAGTATATGCAGGAATATTCTTCACGTTGCTACCAATATTAATTGTTCTAATATCGGTGTTATTGAAAATGGCTCTTGCATAATTATACGACGAGCCAGAAAAGGAACCCATATATATACAACTATCAGCATTAAATTCCAACAATCTAATGCCTGTGCAGCCGGAAAAGCCAGAGTCACCAATGCTAATGACCGAAGTTGGTATTGTCAGTGATGTCAATCCTGTACAATTATAGAATGCAGCATTACCAATAGTGGTCAAAGAATTTGGCAATGATACTGACAACAGCCCAGTACAGCCAGAAAAAGCCCTAGCACCAATGTTAGTCACTGAGTTAGGAATTACCAATGATGACAATCCGCTGCAACCATAAAATGCCGCATTTCCAATCCTAGTAACAGAGTTAGGAATCGTGACAGATATTAGGCCAAGTTCATAACATAAATATGGTGGTATTAAAACAACATTATTACCAAAGTTCACTGTGGTCACATTGTTACATCCTTTAAATGCATAATAAGCATACACATCTCCATATCCTAAATATGTAATCTTTCCTACATAAGTACAACTATCGGCATTGAAATTAATTGTCGTCAATCCTGTACAACCGTAGAATGCCGAAAGGCCAATACTATCTACAGCATTGGGTATTGTCACTGATGTCAACCCACTACAGCCATAGAATGCATAATCACCAATAATGGTCAGAGAGGCTGGCATTGATACCGATGTCAATCCACTGAGTCCTGAACATAAGCATGAAGGTATTCTAGTAACACTACTCCCAAAATTAAATGTAGAAATATTAGTACATCCTGCAAATGCCGGAGAAGTAGGTGTTACACCGGCAGAGATACAACAAATTGCATTATAATTCACAGAAGTGAGACCTGTACAATTATAAAAAGCTCTATACTCAATACTTGTTACTGAATTGGGTATTGTCACCGATGCCAAACCCGTACAACTTGAGAATGCTTCATTTCCAATGCTTGTCACAGAGTTGGGTATTGTCACCGATGTCAAACCCGTGCAATTATAGAATGAACCGCTCCCAATGCTTGTCACAGAAGACGGTATCGTCACCGATGTCAAACCCGTGCAATTATAGAATAAACCGCTCCCAATGCTTGTCACAGAAGACGGTATCGTCATCGATGTCAAACCCGTGCAACCTGAGAATGCATAGCTTCCAATGCTTGTCACTGAAGACGGTATCGTCACCGATGTCAAACCAGTACATCCTGAGAATGCTGAATTACCAATACTTGTCACCGAAGACGGTATCGTCACAGACGTCAATCCTGTACAACCCGAAAAAGCAGAAGCATCAATACCGACAACAGTTCTATAACTGTAACTCCATGCACTGCTTGGAATAATAAGATTCCCTGTTAGCGAACTTCCTCCAACGACAATTACATTTGTATAACTGCCATTTTGATAATTATAATATAAGGTTTGTCCATTGGGTGCTACATCTGAGAAAGCATAGGCAAATAAACTCCGTACAACTGCCATAAAGGCGATAAATGATAATAATCGTTTCATGATTTGAAAATGTTCTTGTTTTATTTTACAATTATTGTAGTTTCTACTTTTACTCAATATTGATTCCCTTAACTAATTTATTCGAAATGACAGCTTTTTCTTTCTAAACCACGATAAGTCTTCTGGAGTCAGCGTTATTTGTGGGTTATGGATTCTTATATTACCATTAGCTTTATCCACATTTCCATAAATATAGATGTCTTGAGCTCTCTCATTCTGGATATTTGAGTTGAAATAGACTACCGCTTCATCACTAGAAAAGGTCAGTCCTCCATTCCCTTTTTTCCATTCGAGAAGTATTTGATTAAGGGTCTCTGCCAGACTCTTTCCTAAACAATCTCTTCTAATAGTAGAGTCCTTTTCTTTTTCAATAGGTGTAAGTGAAGCAAGTCTTTCTAGAAAATTATACCCATCTTCAAACGTATCAAAATACATTGAACCTATTGTAAACCATCTGCTCTCCATTATCGAACGTGTAAAATCTTCTTCTTTCCCCCAATGAAGACAATCGAACTTCTCATTCATTAGATTCCGACGGCTGAACCATCCAACTATTGGTTCATTATCTTTTGTTTTCTTATCAATAGTAAACTTTACAAATTTTGCATCCCAATAACTGACTTTTGTTCCATCAGAATACTCAGTTAGTCCATCACCATTATAATAAACCCTTCGTTTTAGGGCGGCTTCAACCATAGTACTAATATAAGAATCTGCATAGCTCTTGGATAACAACCCGCATAGTTCTACTTTTCTTGTTGAACCATCTAAGCACCACTCTGAAATAATATTTTTTTCTCCCATATCATGATATTTTATTGTTAAACAATCAAGTGTTAATGTTCAATTACTCCTTAAGTAATAGGTTCATAATGCACAATTATCTTTTTGTAGGGTATATAAAAAAGAAGCGCGGGAATCTGCTACTTTGCTTATCCCGCTCTGTTAGGCCTTCGCATCGCCCTTTAGCCTAGAATAAGCAATGCCGAAGCCCACGCGTTGTGGATATAGTATGAATACTATACACCAACCATGGACGTAGTACATTGCGTTATTGCGAAGCTAAAGATGAAGATGCGAAGTTCAACAGAGCCGCAGATAAAACGCTGTTACAACGTCTTTCTTATATGTCCTGTCACCCACCCATCACCCTTGCGGGCTTCGGGGTGTTTGACGGTGCAAAATTACAACTTTTTTCCAAACTAGACAAAAAAAGTTTGCCTTTACCTGTATTGGGGGCAAAGGCAATCAAGATATTTCCACTATTCGCCTCGTTGAATACAAATAGTCCACCTA